>Ga0208195_1000597_pt1 | contig 46176 bp, 31 predicted proteins | sample AD_UKC077_MetaG_FD_184441 | JGI IMG/M metagenome (GOLD analysis project Ga0208195, IMG submission 184441) | Active sludge microbial communities of municipal wastewater-treating anaerobic digesters from USA - AD_UKC077_MetaG (SPAdes) (version 2) | ecosystem: Engineered > Bioreactor > Anaerobic >... | reverse complement strand
TATATTAAATAGTTCCTTTTCTTTTGATTTGCATATCAAAGAAGGTGCTGGTGCATTCGTTTGTGGCGAAGAAACCGCACTAATTGCCTCCATTGAGGGTAAGCGCGGTATGCCAAATATCAGACCTCCATACCCAGCTGAATCTGGTTTATTTGGACAACCCACAAATATAAATAATGTGGAGACATTTGCCAATATAGCTTGGATTATTCTCAATGGTGCAGAAGCATTTAATAAGCTGGGAACTGAGAGATCAAAAGGAACAAAAGTCTTTGCCCTCGCAGGTAAAATAAAAAAATCAGGGCTTATTGAAGTGCCAATGGGTGTTCCATTACGCCATGTTATTTATGATATTGGCGGTGGAATGAAAGAAAATAGTCCATTTAAAGCTGTTCAATTGGGAGGACCGTCTGGAGGTTGCATCCCTGCTTCTAAACTTGATACAATTGTCGATTATGACTCAATCAACCAAACTGGAGCCATTATGGGTTCTGGAGGAATGGTGGTAATGGATGAGAAAACATGTGTCGTCGATGTGGCAAAGTTCTTTCTTACCTTTACACAAAATGAGTCGTGTGGCAAGTGCACTTTTTGTCGTATAGGCACGCGCCGCATGCTTGAAATACTGACACGCATTACAGAGGGAAAGGGCAAAATTGAAGATATAAAGAAACTGGAAGATCTTGCTGAAATGATCAATAAAGGCTCGCTCTGTGGATTGGGTCAGACAGCACCAAACCCTGTTTTGACTACTTTAAAGTACTTTCGAGAAGAATATGAAGAGCATATTATTGACAAAAAATGCCGTGCTGGCGTTTGTAATGCATTAATAAATTATTCGGTATTAGCAGATAAATGTGTTGGATGTACAGCTTGCGCAAGAGTATGCCCTGTACAATGCATCAGCGGTGAAGTTAAAAAGCCTCACTTTATCCATCAAAATCAATGCATCAGATGCGGTGCATGTTTCAATGCTTGCAAATTTGAAGCGATTGTGAAGAAATAGGAGACATTATGTTTGTCGTAAATATAGATGGTAAAATAGTTCAAGCAAAAGAAGGTCAAACAATTCTGGACGTTGCCAGAGATAATAATATAGAGATCCCAACCCTATGTCATGACACAGAATTGAAGCCCTATGGCTCATGTTGGGTTTGTGCAGTAAAAGTTGAAGGTGTAAAGGGCTTTGTCACAGCATGCGGCACAGAAGTTCGCGAGAATATGGTGATAACAACGAATTCACCAGAGATTTACAAAGCGAGACAAATGGCGCTGGAGCTGCTTTTGTCCGATCACTATGCCGATTGTGAAGCGCCTTGTAAAATAGCTTGCCCAGATCATGTGGATATCCAAGCTTATATAGCGGCAATTGCAAATAATGACTATCATCAAGCTGTGAAGATCATCAAAGACACCCTGCCAATGCCTCTCTCTATTGGGCGCGTTTGCCCTGCTTTTTGTGAGGATGAATGCCGTAGGACAATTGTTGACGAACCGATAGCAATATGTAAATTAAAGCGCTATGCTGCTGATCTTGATTTGGGCGATATCTGGTCTTATATTCCAGACAAAGCTGAATATAATGGTAAAAAGATTGCAATAATTGGTGCAGGACCTTCTGGCTTAACATGTGGGTTTTATCTATCTAATCAAGGCTATCAAGTTGATGTATTTGAGTCCTCACCGCAGGCTGGTGGCTGGTTGAGATATGGTATTCCTGAATACAGACTGCCAAAGGCGATATTGGATAAAGAGATTCAATTAATGTGTAGTAATGGAATGAAGATTCATTGCAATAGCCCTATCGGAAATGCTGAGGAGTCTTCATTGGGTATTGCCAAGTTGAGCAAAGATTATGATGCTGTTTACGTGGCTATTGGAGCGCAAAAGGCTGTCGATATGCCTCTGCCTGGCAATGATTTACAAGGTGTTTTCTTAGGTGTCGATTACCTAAAATCCGTAGCTTTGGGCACATCTCCTGATCTGGGCAAAAGAGTAGCCATTATTGGTGGTGGAAATACCGCTATTGACTGTGCCAGAACTGCAAAAAGGCATGGTGCAGATGTGACAGTAATCTATCGTCGCACACGTGAAGAGATGCCTGCAGACGGCTTTGAGATAGATGCTGCCTATGAAGAGGGAGTTGTTTTTTATCCATTGATGAATCCTGTAGAATATATTGCTTCTGCAGAATCTCCTGAAAGATTGCATGAAATACGTATAGAAAAAATGCTGCTTGGCGATCCTGATATTAGCGGCAGACGCAGCCCCATTCCTACAGGAAGCTATATTACAGAGCAATTTGACTCTGTTATCGCTGCTATTTCACAAATCCCTGAAGTGAGGTTTTTAGCTGAAGAAAAGAATCAAGTTGAAAACACGATTTTACCACTTTCAAAATGGTCAACTATTGAGGTTGATAAAAACACAATGTATTCAGGGCTTGGTAATGTATTTGGTGGTGGTGATTTTCGCCGTGGACCATCAACTGCTATAGAAGCCATTGCAGATGGAAGAATTGCAGCTGAACAGATAGATTATTGGCTCAAACATAATAGATTTGAGAAAAAGGCTTTTCGCTTTGATTCCAAAAAGGCTAAAAAGCTTAGTGAAGTCATGAAAAAAGAGTATGAACAATACCCCGTTATCGAGCGTGCAAAGATGCCTGAATTGCCTATAAAGGATAGAATTAGCAACTTTGCAGAAGTAGAATTGGGCTTTACTGAAGAACAGGCAATCAAAGAAGCTAATCGCTGCCTTGAATGCGGATGTCAGGTAAATGAGACTTGTGCGCTGAGACAATATGCCAGCGATTACTTGGTAGAAGATATAGTCTTGACTGGTGAACAAAATAGGCACCCAATAGACGATAGCCATCCATTTATCCGCCGTGATAATAATAAGTGTATTAATTGTGGACGCTGCATTCGCATATGTTCAGAAGTGCAGGGTGCAGGTGTTTTAGGCTATATCTATCGTGGTTTTTCTACTATTGTAGCACCAGAATATAATGAATCTCTGACTGCAACGAGCTGTGAATCTTGTGGCAAATGTATCGCTGTTTGCCCTGTTGGTGCACTTACTGAAAAGCATACAGAAAAGAAGATAAGCCATCTCTCAGGAGAAATTACTTATCAAAACTGCGTTTCATGCGGTTTAGGCTGCAAGATAAGAGTTGATTCAGCAAATCAAGTTATTCGTATTATTTCTCATCCAGACGAAGAACACGAAGATTTTAATGGCAGAAATTTATGCTTCTATGGGCGCTTTGGTTGGCAAATCTTTTTCCAAAAAGAAAGAATCTGTAAACCAATGCAAAAACGCGATGGTAAATGGTATGAAATATCAAATAGAGAAGTAAAAGAAATATTAAAACAACAGCTGCTCATGAGCCCAAACAGGCATTTTTATATCAGCCCAGAGCTTTCAATTGATGAGTTATTGATAGCCAAAACTATTGAAGGTACAGGCAAAGCAAGTGTGAGCACACTGTATAATTACCAAGATTTTACTGATGCGCTAATAAACACAAACTTCAGAGATTTGAATATCTATAGGCTAAATCAGGCTCATACAATTGTCATTATTGGTGAGATATCGCATACTTTAAGGACACTTTGCCGCACAGCACAAAGAAAAGGCACAAAGTTGATCTTGATAAAGCCCCGTGAATCGCGCTTTAACCTATTCGCCGATGAGATATGCAATTCAATAAATGAGATTAAAATGCCTCTGGATAAGAAGACGATCTTCGTTTATAATCGAAATTGTATCGATGATAAAGAGGCACTTGAAATATGGAAAAAATCTACTGAATTATGCGATTTTGAAGGACCTTCGGGAGTTATTGTCAACTCATATTGGGATAATCAATCAGGGCTTGCATTATTTGATTTTAAACAATCTGTTAATCATGAAAGCACTTTAAACTTTTATTGGAATACAGATATTTCAGAAGCAAATAACTCTTATAATGTCTGTCTCTCATCGTATTTTGATTTTAATAATAGCTATGACTTATATATTCCAACACCGTCATACCTCGAAATAGACGGCTTTGCACTGACAGATGATGGTAGAACATCAGTATTCAAAAACCCAACCAAATCGAGCCTCTTTTATTTCTTATTAAATATCTTCTATGAATCTGGGATCTTGCATCCAACCCATGCAGAACCAAGCCTCTGGAACAATAAAGCAGAATTCTTGCTCAAAAGCCGCACTATTGTACATAAAAATAAGCAATGGCTCAAAGATTATTTGTCTTCTGTCACTGTTGAAGGCAAAAAGCAAGATACGCGAGATATTAGGAAAAAGAAGATCAAAGAACTATATCAGACAAGTAAAATAAACAGTAAAAAATAATTCTGCTTCACTGACTTGAATAATATGGAACTGTTAGTCTAAGACTCTAAACCCAAGTGTGTTGTCGTATAGAATAAGTTACAACTACCTTTAAAAAAACCTTTCACGAAAGTGAAAGTTCCTAACCCGCAACGAAGTGAGGACCCTAACCTTCGACGAAGTCGAAGTACCTAACCCGCAGCGAAGCGAGGACCAATACCGTGAGTTGTAAAATAAAAAATCACCTCTTAACCCGCTTGTAATAGGCATCTGCTGATTTAGGTGAAAATAGTTTTCAAAAAACCCCATTTTGTAAGCCCTATATATATAGAGGGTGTTGTTCAGAGATGAGAATATTTCTTAGCATGTTCATCATTATATAAAAAGTGTTGACAAAAAATGATGATTTAATATTTTAAACACAATACTTGAATAAGGGATAATATGAAAAAGAGTTTTTTTATAGTAATATTGGCAGTATGGATTTCATATTCTTTTGCAGACATGATTATCACGCGCCAAGAAGGTAATAATTTATCGCAAGAGATCTATGCTAAGGGCAGGTTTGCAGAGGTAATAAACAACCGTGTAGTATCAGTTTGGGATTTTAGAAATATGCAGCTGACCTTAGTAAATTATGATATCAAGTCTTATACGCAGATTAGTTTTGATAACTTTAAAGCTGAGATTGCCAGACAGACAGATGCAGAGATACAGATTGAATTAGATAATCTCGATGATGAGACTAAAAGATTGATGATTGAGTCCACTAATACGCTATTTGCAGGACTTATACCACGTCTTGACATTATTAGAGACACTGTTATGATAGCAAATTATCCAAGCCTTGAATACAAAGTATTGAACGACACTTTATTAATACAAAGAATATGGATTTCTAAAAAAGCGAGAGAAGATATTGCAAAGGAAATACCGATAGAATCAATGAAGCATGTGGAAAGCATTTTTAAAGAAAAAAGGTCAAAACACCTTGGGGCATTGGGCTTGCATGTTGATGGAATTACGCAATTAGTAGAGGCTGTCGAGCAGAATGGGTATATCATGAAACGCTTTGATTATGGTATAAGAACCAAATCTAATCCCAGTATTTATAAGACAATTGAATCGATTCAAAATGAGATCACAGATATAAGTCATATGACAGTTGATGAGGCAATCTTCCTGCCACCAAAGAATTTTAAGAGTTTAAAATACAATGACTATCAAATTAGGTTGATAAAATATTTAGAATCACTTGAATAGATTTACAGATTTTTCATATCTTTAAACTCTTTCATTAGTGTGTTGATAGTATGATGAAAAGTTTTTTAAAGATTTTAATACAATTTGTTGACAGAAATGACTAAAAATAAAATATTGATTAAGAAAAAGATAAAACAATGATGCAACGGGGGAAAGATGAAAAACTACGAAATGAATGCTCTTAGAAATATTGCTTTTATAGGCTCAAGTGGAGCTGGTAAAACAAGCTTGATTGAACAAATGCTTTATGTAGCAAAAATGACTAATCGCCTTGGTAAAATCACAGACGGAAACACAGTGATGGACTATGACCCAGACGAAATTGAAAAGAATATCTCATTAGGCATGGCTATTGGATATGCTGATTGGAAAAACAAAAGAATTAATATAATTGACACCCCTGGTTATGGTGATTTTATCGGCGATCAAATAGCAGCAACAACTGCAGCAGATACTGTTGCAATCATTGCCAATGCAGTTGGTGGATTTGAAGTTGGATTAGAAAAGTCTTTAGAAATTCTTGAAAACAGAAAATCAGCAAAGGCAATTATCGTCAATAAAATGGATTCAGAACATGCAGACTTTTTTAAAGTATTAGACAGCATTAAAGAAAATACAGGCATACACATTGCTCCTGTTATGGTGCCAATGGGCAAAGAAGCGACCTTTAAGGGCGTAATTGATGTGATCAAAGGTAAAGCAATTATCGATGGTAAACTTGCTGATGTTCCTGCAGAATTTGCAGATGAATTAGAAGAAGCTAAAATGGCTTTGATGGAAGCTGTCGCAGAGACAAATGAAGAATTACTTGAGAAATTCCTCGATACAATGGAATTATCAAACGATGAATTAGCAAATGGTCTGAAATCAGCTCTTGCTAATGCAAATATCGTACCTGCATTCTGCTGTTCTGCAAGCACTGGCTATGGTGTTGATGCACTCATGGACGCAATTATTGAATATTTCCCATCTCCAGAAGATAAAAAAGAAATGACCTTCTCTGAAAATGGTCAAGCAAAACAAATCATTTGCTCACCAAGTGGCGACTTATTGGCTTATGCATTCAAATCAGTAGTTGATCCAAATATGGGCGAAGTCGCTTTTGTACGTATTTATTCAGGTACACTCAAATCAGGTATGGATATTTTTATCCCAGAAAGAGATCAGAAAGATAAAGTCTCTTCTATGTACTTTTTCCAAGGCAAAAATAGAGCAGATGCAAGTGAATTGAAAGCTGGTGAAATTGGCGGTTTGGTTAAATTAAAAGTAGCACGTGGACTCAACTCCATCGTCGCTGTTAATAGCAAACTCTCATATCAAAAAATCGAATTACCAAGCGCTGTTTATTGGCAGTCAATCAGAGCTGCAAATCAAAGCGACGAAGATAAAATAGGACAAGCATTGTCTAAACTCTTAGCAGAAGACCCAACCGTGCAGGCTAATATTAATACAGAAACACATGAAAATGTTCTGTCAGCAATGGGTGAACAACAGGTTGCCTTGATTCAAAAGAGATTAAAAAGCAGATATAAAGTTGATGCACTATTAAAAGCACCTAAGATTCCATATAAAGAAACAATTATGGGCAAAGCAGATACTAAGTATCGTCATAAAAAACAATCTGGCGGTAAAGGACAATACGGTGAAGTTTATTTCCGTGTAGCTCCAACTGGCAGAGGCGAAGGTTATCAATTTATCAACTCAATCGTCGGTGGTGTGATCCCTGGCAACTTTATTCCTGCGATCGAAAAAGGTATTGCAGAGACTATGGAAAAAGGTATTATTGCAGGCTATCCAGTCGTAGATATCAGTGTTGACTGCTATTTTGGTAGCTATCACGATGTTGACTCTTCAGAAATGGCATTCAAAATCGCATCATCAATGTGCTTGAAAGACGGTTTCTCACAAGCAAAACCTATCCTTCTTGAACCTATCCATGAAGTTGATATCATAATCCCAACAGAATATATGGGCGACGTTATGGGCGATATTTCAACCAGACGCGGCAAAATTAATGGTATGGAACAAGATGGTAAAAAACAAATCTTGAAGGCAAATGTGCCACTATCTGAGTTGTTTGCATATTTTCCAACTCTTAAATCTCTCACTCAGGGTCGCGGTATGTTTACACAAAAGTTTTCACACTTCGAAAAGGTCCCTGATGAAATAGCTAAGACAGTTATTGAGGCATTTAAAAAAGAGGAAGAATAGTATTCCCTATGATAATTATACAAAAATCACTCCCCTCTTTATAATAATTGGGGAGTGTTTTTTTAACCATTTAACCATTTTATAAAACAACGGAGGAACGATGTCAGGACACAATAAATGGAGCTCAATTAAGCATAAAAAAGGGGCAGCAGATGCAAAAAGAGGTAAGATCTTTACCAGATTAGTAAAAGAAATAATTTTGGCAGCACGTGATGGTGGAGGTGATTTATCCACTAATCCACGCCTAAGAACTGCAGTCCAAGCTGCAAGAGGCGCAAATATGCCAAAAGATAATATCGATAAAGCAATTAAAAGAGGCACTGGTGAAATTGAAGGCGTAAGCTATGAAGAAATCACTTATGAAGGCTATGGACATGGCGGCGCAGCAATCATCGTCGATACAATGACTGATAATAAAAATCGTACAGTGGCAGAAATTAGACATGCTTTTTCAAAGTATGGGGGCACAATGGCAGAAAGCGGTGCTGTGTCTTGGAACTTTGAGCAAATGGGATTGATTGAAATTGACGCTACAGGTCTTGAAGAAGACGAAGTGATGATGAATGCGCTGGAAGCAGGTGCTGACGACGTGCAAAATGATGACGATGTTTTTTCAATCTATACACAAGTTGCAGAATTTAGCAAAGTCATTGTAGCAATAGAAAATCTCGGTTATAAGATCAATAAAGCAGAATTAACCAGAGTGCCAAAATCAACAATAAATGCAGACGATGTTGCAGAAAAACTGCTCAGGCTGATTGAAAAGCTTGAAGATTTAGATGATGTACAAAAAGTATACTCTAACTTTGATATCTCTGATGAAATCTTTGAAAAAATCAATCTTGATTGATAGTTGATAAATTGTGAGTGTTTTTCTGTAGAAGAACACGCTTTAAAGCAGTTAAACATTCACATTTTTTACTAATATTAGCAGATTTATTAACATGATAATCATGGGAATTGACCCTGGCAGTCGTAATTGTGGTTATGGATTTTTAGAAGTTGAAAAGCATAAGATACTTGCTGCAGGATGTGGCGTGATCAAAAACAAAGATCAAAGCCCCCTTTCAGAGCGACTTTTGATAATATATAATAAATTAAAAGTGCAAATTGAAGAAAACAAACCAGATGTGGCAGCTGTTGAAAGTATTTTTTATGCAAAGAATATCAAGTCAAGCTTTACTCTCGGGCATGTGAGAGGAGTGATTTTGCTCCTTTTAGCAGAGTATGGCATACCTTGTTATGAGTACTCGCCGCGCGAGATTAAGCAATCTGTAGTGGGCTCTGGTAGTGCTTCTAAAAAGCAAGTTTTATATATGATTCAATCAATCTTGCAATTAAAACAGACCATTATCACTTATGATGCCTCAGATGCACTTGCCATAGCAATGTGTTTGTATAATAGAGAAAAGCTAAACCTTTTTCATAGATGATAAATATTTGTTTTTGCTGTAAAAAAGGTTTGACTTAAATAGAAAAGTGTGTTTAACTAATATTATGAAACATAATGGTAAAAAACGATTATATTTCATAATAGACATGGTTTAAGAGTAAATTAAAAAGGAGCGCTATGTTTGCATATCTTTCTGGTATATTAGCTGAGAAATCTCCAGGACTGGTAGTTATAGATTGCAATGGTATTGGTTATGAACTTCGGATCCCAATGAGCACATTTGACGTTTTGCCTGATATAAATGAAAAAGCGAAATTGTTTACCCATGTACATTTTAATACAGAAGATGGTAATCGCATTTTTGGCTTTTTTACCACACAAGAAAAAGACCTCTTTAAAATACTTATTACACTCAACCGAGTTGGACCACGCACAGCTCTGTCGATATTGTCAACACTATCTGTTGTAGACTTTGTGACCTCTATTCACACAAGTAATCACAAACTTTTGGCAACAACACCGGGGTTGGGCACTAAGACTGCACAAAAAATGATAATTGAATTAAAAGATAAAATCAATCAAATAGATGTAGGCACTGTTAGTGCTGAGCAAATTGAACAATTAGGCGGAGATAATTATAAAGAAGCAGAAGCAGCATTGACAACACTTGGTTTTAAAGCATATGAGATTTCGAAAGCCTTTCGTGAACTAAGATTTGCAAAAAAGGCAACCACACAAGAAATCATCAAACAATCAATCCAATATCTTTATCAAAAAAGGAATGAGTTATGAATTTAAGAGAAGAAGCTTTTAATATTATTGTTAAAGTTATCAAGAATAATATGTTCTCTGATAAACTCTTAAGTCAATCAATAAAGAATATAAAAGGCAAAGAAGAAAACCCTAATCTGCTCTATGTTTTGGTCAGAGGCGTAATCAAAATGAGAGGTAATCTCGATTATATTGTGCAACAATACACAGAACCAGCAAAATATAAAGGCACAGATATTCGCGTCAAATGCCTGCTTTATCTTGCTTTTTATCAATTGCTTTACTGCGATTCAATACCAGAACACGCAGCTGTTTATGAGTCGGTAGAGCTCGCTAAAAAAGTCTTTAATGAATCAATTGCAAACTTTGTAAATGCTGTATTGAGAGAATACCAAAGAAATCCAAAGATAAACTACCCAGAAAACCCTGCAGAGAGAATTGCTTATGAGCACTCATATCCTGTAGAAATCATAGCAAAATGGCTGCAAAGAATGCCTGAAGACCAAGTTGAGTACCTGGCTATGTACTATAATGAACCACCAAAACTCAATATACGTGTCAATCAATTGGCAACAACAAAGGCTAAGTTAATATCGTACTTTGCGAAAAAAGAAGTAATAGTAACAGAGCATAAAGCCTGTGTTAATATGCTAACATCAGAGCAAGCAACTGAAGTATTGAATGATGTGGCATTTGATGAGGGCTATTTTACCATACAAGATGTTTCCTCAGCAATGGTCATAGATTTGCTCGATCCACAAGAAAATGAGAGTATTTTAGACATGTTTGCAGGGCGTGGTGGGAAAGCAGGGTATATTGCAGAATTAATGAAGAATACGGGCGAAGTTGTTGCTGTCGATAAGATCCCAAATAAAGCCAAAGAGATGAAACAAACCCTGGAAAGACTTGGCGTAAGTAACTTTAAAATAATAGTTGAAGATGCATTTAAATTCGGTCCTGTGGCACCTGCTTTCAATCGGGTTTTGATTGATGTACCTTGCTCTGGTTGGGGCGTTTTTCAAAAAAAAGCAGAGCTACGTTGGCAAGAAAAACAGAATATAACAGAGCTCATTAAATTACAAGAAAAAGCATTACAAACAGCAGCACAATTTGTGAAGCCTGGTGGGTTTTTGGTTTACAGTACGTGCACAATTAATGATGACGAAAACGAAGCGCAAATAGAGAAGTTCTTGGCTCAGAATAAGAATTTTACCTTAATTGATGCAAGTAAGTGCATACCAAAAGAATATGTTAATAATAAGTATTTAAAAACAATACCGCATGTGCATCATATAGATGGGGCATTTGCTGCTAAAATGCAGAAACAACAAAGCTAAAAAGGTTGAATTAATGAAGTCTAAAGCGTTTATTATTTCTTTATTAATATTCATAATCCTCTTTTTTATAGGCATAGTAATAGCAAATGCACTTATGAGATATATCGTCAGATATCAAAAAGAGGTAGATGTGCCAGCACTGGTAGGCTTGCACTACGATGAAGCAAAGGACTTGTGTATTGAGAAAAAGTTATACATTGCTATTGCTGATTATGAGTATAATGAAATGCCAAAGAATATAATTATCTCGCAAAAGCCATATTCTGGAAAAAAGACTTATGAAAATCGAACAATATACGTTATGCTCAGTCTGGGCGAGAAAAAGGTCATTGTCCCTGATTTAACAGGCATGCATATTAATGATATAGAAAATGAACTGAAAAAGCATGGGCTCGGGCTCAGTGAAACAGAGTATGAATATTCAGACACTGTCGAACAAAATCACGTGATCTACACCAGCCCGCCATCAGGAGCGCCACTGATGGAAGGAAAAACAGTCAAAGTCATTATTAGTGCAGGTAGAAAATCGTATCAAGATAATAGCGATAATAACTACCAATATGACCCAAGTACCGACGATTATATTTATTAAAAACAAGCATTTTGATGATGAGTCTATCATAAATAATATAATGCATTTCTATTGAAATAATCTCTTTTTATAACTATATGTAAAATAGGGCATTAATAGAGTTATTTATTGCTTGAAAAAAATGAAGAAAAAGTAAAAAAAACATTGACAGAAAAAGAGATATGACAGATTGTCTTATATAGAAAAAAGGATATTAACTGTTGAAATATAGAAAAAGAGGAAAATATGACAACTGGAAAATACGAAGCTGACAGTATTAAGGTATTAAAAGGATTAGAAGCTGTCAGAAAAAGACCTGCCATGTATATTGGAGGCACATCTGAAAGGGGTTTGCACCACTTAGTGTATGAAGTGGTTGATAACTCAATAGACGAAGCATTAGCTGGTTTTTGTGATAAAATTGCTATAATTATTACTAATGATGGTTGTGTCATTGTTGAAGATAATGGACGCGGTATACCCGTTGATATGCACCAAGAGATGAATTTACCTGCCGTGACTGTCGTGTTAACTGTACTGCATGCGGGTGGTAAATTTGATGATAAAACATATAAGGTGTCTGGTGGGTTGCACGGTGTCGGCGTGTCTGTAGTCAATGCTCTTGCTGAATACTTTGAGGTAAGAATATCTAAAAATGGGAATATCTACCGTCAGAAATTTGAAAAGGGAGCCTATGTTACTGATTTGGAAATAATTGGGCAAACAACTAATACAGGTACATGGATTAAGTTTAAACCAGATACAGAGATTTTTGAAACCGTTAATTTTAGTTTTGAATACCTATCTGTAAGGCTAAGAGAATTGGCTTTTTTAAACAGAGGAATAAATATTATTTTGAAAGATGAGCGATCAGATAAGATACACGATTTTCACTTTGAGGGCGGTATCAATCAGTTTGTGCACTACCTTAATGAGAATAAAAAACCACTCTATAAAGACCCAATCTATATTAGCGGCGCAAAAGATGATTTGAATTTTGAAGTCGCTATTCAGTACAATGAGGGTTTTCAAGAAAACATCTATACCTTTGCTAATAATATTAATACAATTGAGGGTGGAACTCACCTTAGCGGTTTTAAAACAGGCTTGACGAGGGCTGTCAATACTTATATAAAAAGCTCTGGCTTAGATAAAAATGAAAAAGTATTGCCCAATGGCGATGATATTCGAGAAGGTATTACAACCGTTTTATCAGTGAAAATACCACAACCACAATTTGAAGGACAAACCAAAACAAAGCTGCAAAACTCTGATGTAGAAGGTGTGATTAATTCGATCGTCTGCGATAAGCTCTTAGAGTTTTTTGAAGAAAACCCACAAGTAGCAAAGCTTATTGCCAATAAAGCTATTCTCGGTGCTCGTTCAAGGGAAGCGGCACGTAGAGCTCGAGAGCTTACACGTCGTAAATCTGTGCTTGAATCTGGTTCTCTTCCAGGTAAACTTGCAGATTGTTCATCACAAGATAATACGACAACTGAGCTATTCCTCGTTGAAGGTGACTCTGCGGGTGGTTCTGCAAAGCAAGGCAGAGACAGAAATATTCAAGCGATCCTTCCACTTTGGGGTAAAATGCTGAATACAGAAAAAGCACGCATTGATAGAGTGCTCAATAATGACAAGATTTCTCCTATTATTTTGGCTTTGGGTGCAGGAATTGGAGATGAATTTGATATTACCAAGCTACGTTATAATAAGATAATTATTATGGCAGACGCCGACGTCGATGGTGCACACATTTGTACGCTTTTATTGACCTTTTTCTTCCGCTATATGCGTCCATTAATTGAGCATGGGCATGTTTATATAGCCAAACCTCCTTTGTTCCTTGTACGTAAAGGAAAGCAAAAAATATATGTGTTTGACGAAGAAGAACGCAATAATGCTATTATGGAACTTGGAGAAAAGGGTGTTATCGTACAGCGTTATAAAGGTCTTGGTGAAATGAACCCAGAACAGCTTTGGGAAACCACTATGGATCCAAGTAATCGACTTATTATCAATGTAAGAATAGATGATGCAATTGAAGCAGATCGCATGTTTACTGTCTTGATGGGCGATGAGGTAGAACCACGTCGTAAGTTTATCGAAGAAAACGCTAAGTATGTTTCAGATCTTGATATCTAAACTTGCCGATCTAAAAAATGGAGGATAATTAATAATGACTGATCTAAAATCGAAAGTAATTACAGTTGAAATAGATGAAGAACTCAAAAAATCCTATATGAATTACTCTATGAGCGTCATCGTCTCTCGTGCACTACCAGACGTGCGTGACGGACTAAAGCCCTCACAAAGAAGAATCTTATACTCTATGCACGAATTAAATCTAAACCCAGGAGGGCAATTTAGAAAGTGTGCAAAAATTGCAGGCGATACATCAGGTAACTACCACCCACACGGCGAAGCAGTTGTCTATCCAACCTTGGTGCGTATGGCGCAACCATGGGCATTGAGATATATGCTCGTCGATGGACAAGGTAACTTTGGTTCGATCGATGGTGATCCACCAGCAGCAATGCGTTATACTGAAGCAAGATTGCAAAGAACAGCAATTGATCTTATGGATGACCTTGAAAAAGAGACTGTAGATTTTCGTGGCAATTACGATGATACACGTAAGGAGCCCACTGTTTTTCCATCTAAATTCCCAAACATGATAGTGAATGGCGCTTCGGGCATAGCTGTCGGTATGGCAACAAGCATGCCACCACATAATATCAATGAAGTGTGTAGTGCAATAATCGCTCTGATCGACAATCCAGAGCTTACTTCTCTCGATTTATTACAATATATTAAAGGTCCTGACTTCCCAACAGGAGGTACGATTTTAGGCACCAAAGGTATTACTGAATACTTCGCAACGGGTCGTGGTAAAGTGATTGTGCGTGGTAAAGCTGAAATAGAAAAGAAATCTAATGATCAAGAGCTGATAGTGATTAAAGAAATACCTTATCAAGTGAATAAAACCCTTCTTATTGAACGAATTGTCGAGCTTGTTAAGACAAAAAGAATAGAAGGTATTGCCGATATCCGTGATGAATCAGGCAGACAAGGGATGAGATTAGTCATTGTCATTAAGAAGACCGCCGATGCACAAACGGTGCTTAATAAACTTTACAAATATTCTCAATTACAAGGAACATTTGGCGTTATCAACCTCGCTTTAGTCAATGGTGCGCCTGAAGTATTACCAATGAAAGATTTAGTTCAAAACTTTATTGACTTCAGACATGAAGTTGTTGTCAGACGTACTCAATTCTTACTTAAAAATGCTGAAGCAAGGCTGCATATTTTAGAAGGCTATAGAATCGCCTTGGACAATATCGATGAGGTTATTGCAACAATTAGAGCCTCAGAGACAACACAAATTGCCAGTGAACAGCTTCAGTTAAAGTTTGGGCTATCAGAAATTCAAGCAAAAGCTATTCTTGAGATGCGTTTACAAAGACTGACAGGCTTGGAGCGTGATAAAATCGAACAAGAATACAATGAGATTGTAAAAACAGTCCATGAATTAAAAGAGATCCTTGAGAAAAAAGAATTACGCATGAATATTATTAAAGATGAGACGCAACAAATATCTGATAAGTATAATGATAACCGCAAAACTGAAATAGGCAGAGGTGAAGGCACTGAGATATCTGATCTTGACTTAATTCCAGATGAAACTTGCGTAATCACACTTTCTCATGAAGGTTATATTAAAAGAATGCCTATTAATCTATACAGAACACAGGCACGTGGCGGTAAAGGATCATCTGGCACAAACTTAAAAGAAGACGATTTTGTTCAATACATATTTGTGGCGTCAACCCACGACTATATCTTATTCTTCACAAACCTCGGTAAATGCCTATGGCTAAGAGTTCACGAAATACCCGAAGCAGGTAAACAAGCACGAGGCAAGGCTATTGTCAACTTGCTTGAAATTGGAGAAGGAGAAAAGATCAAAACACTCGTCACATGCGATAATCTGAGAGACGACCACTATATTGTGATGGCGACCAAAAAAGGTTTGATCAAAAAGACAGCTTTATCAGCTTATTCAAGACCTCGTTCAAAGGGTATTATTGCAATTAATCTCAATGATGGTGATGAATTGATTGATGCACGCATTTCTGATGGACAAAGCTTTATTGCTATGGCAACAGCAGATGGCTTCTGTAATAGATTTGCAGAAACCGATATTCGTGCAACAGGTAGAAATACAGCAGGGGTAACAGGTATTAGATTGAGACCTACGGACGAAGTAATGTCTATGCTTGTATTGAGCAGCGAAGGCAATCTCCTTACCCTCACCGAAAAAGGTTATGGAAAACGTACAGCTATCTCTGAATACACACAAACAAAACGCGGCTCAAAAGGTGTAAGTGCTTTTGCTTCTGATAAAACATCAAAAATTGGCAAGCTCGTCACGATGATGGAAGTTGCTGATAGTGATGAGTTGATGATTATTACTAAAAACGGTATTATTATCAGACAAAAAGTGGAGAATATCAATCTGCAAGGCAGGAGAACTCAAGGCGTTAAACTGATCAATGTTGGCGAAGATGACATGGTTCATGATGTAACAAAAATCAGCGAAGAAGACCAAGAAGAGAACTTAGCATTACAAGAAAAACTCGTTTTAGAAAGACAACAGCATGCAAAAGAACTGCAAGATGCATATCCTAATGATGATGAAGAAAACCTCTTAAACCCATTGGAAGAAGACGATGAAGAAAATGATATTCCAAATGAAGACGAGGAAGATGAATAATTATAAAACAAATCGCAGGCAGTTTTATTACTGCCTGTCTCTTCTTTTTATATTATTCTTAACTGGCTGTTCAACAAGGTTCCTACCAATCCAATCGCCAGATTTAATCATTGCAGATGATCTGGCAATATACAAAAGCGAGGGAATCACATTGACAGTCACAGAGCAAATGTGGATAAAGGACCCGCAATTCCTCTCTGACCACTATACAACGTTTTGGATAAAAGTTCAAAACAATACAAGTCAACCATACAAAATAAGACCGTCCAGCTTTGCTTTACTCGATGAAGATAGAAATCAAATGGATGTGCAAGATCAAGAACAAGTATTGGATCTTATGCTGCAAAATGAGACTTTATATATTGACCGCTTTTTAATGTCAACACAATCACAGCAAGAGATCTTGCAAAAAAGACAGCTTATCCAAAAGAATATTATGCTTGATTCTTTTTCATTTGGAGACATTTTGCCTCATGCATCAAAACAGGGCATCATCTTCTTTCCAAAAGTAAAAGGGAACATCAATCAGCTTGTTTTTGTCTTTAATAATAAAGAAATTACATTTCAAAGAATAAAATAGAATGAGGTTTATATGTTAAACTTAATGGGAAATTGGAAGCGAAGCCACTACTGTGGTGATATAAATGAAACTCTTGAAGGGCAAGAAGTTATTCTCATGGGATGGGTGCATCGCCGCAGGGACTTAGGTGCCTTAATATTCATCGATTTAAGAGATGTGAAAGGCATAGTTCAGTGTGTGTTCGATCCAGCAAATCAGCAGCCTTATGAAGTTGCAAAAGATGTCCGTAATGAGTATGTCATTGCTGTGAAAGGCAATGTCTATCCACGTGGAGAAAAGAACCTTAACCTGAACATGAAAACGGGCAAAATCGAATTACATATTACAGAGGCTATGCTTTTAAACCAAAGCGAGCCGCTACCTATCCAGCTCAATGAAAACGTTTTGGCTGAAGAAGATTTACGACTGACCTATAGGTATCTCGATTTACGACGTGATGTTTTGCAGAAGAATTTGATCATGCGCCACAATATGATTTTTGCTATTAGAGAGTTTTTAACACAAAAATCTTTCTATGAAATAGAGACACCAATCTTGATGAAAAGCACGCCAGAAGGGGCAAGAGACTATCTTGTTCCAAGCCGTATTCATCATGGCAAATTCTTTGCTTTGCCTCAATCACCACAGATTTATAAACAGCTTTTAATGATATCAGGGATGGACAGATACTTCCAAATTGCACGCTGCTTCCGTGATGAAGACTTACGTGCAGATAGGCAACCTGAATTTACACAGCTTGACCTTGAAATGAGCTTTGTTACTCAAGATGAGATCTTTGAGCTGATGGAAGAATTGTTTGCTTATGTTTTTAAAAAGACAATTAATTATGAGTTAAAGACGCCTTTCAAAAGGCTTTGCTGGCAAGAAGCAATGGATAAATATGGTATCGACAAACCAGATTTGAGATTTGGTATGGTGCTGATCGACGTCTCAGATATTGTTGCAAACTCAGAATTTCAAGTTTTCAAGTCAGCCTTTGAAGCAAAAGGTTCTGTAAGATGCGTTGTTGCCCCTAATTGTGCACATTATAGCAGAAAACAAATTGACGAGCTTACCGCTATTGCCAAGCATCTTGATGGCAAAGGATTAGCTTTTGTCAAAGTCACTGAAACTGGCTTTGATGGTGGCATCACGAAGTTTTTAAGTGAAACAGAAATCCTAAACATTAAAGAAAAAACACAGGCAAAAGTTAATGATTTAATCTTATTTGCTGCAGATACAAATAAAGTCGTTTATAAGGTCTTGGCTGGTATTAGAAATCACTTTGGCAAAGAATTAAAGCTCTATGATGAAAATGATTTTGCCTTCTGTTGGATAACTGATTTTCCTCTATTTGAGTACAATGACGATGAGCAAAGATGGGAGCCAGCGCACCATATGTTCTCTTTACCAAAAGAAGAGCACATTCCATATTTAGACGATGAAAGCAAGTTTGGTGAGATAAAAGGGCAGCTTTACGACATGGTATGCAATGGCATGGAGCTTTCTTCTGGCAGTATTAGATGTCATCGTTGGGATATTCAAAAGAAGATATTTGATGTTTTGGGATTCAAAGAAGAAGAGCTTGCAGACAAGTTTGGATTCTTTATAAACGCTCTCAAATACGGTACACCACCACATGGGGGCATTGCACCAGGCATTGATAGACTTGTTATGATCTTAACTAAAGCTGAATCTTTACGCGATGTGATAGCTTTTCCAAAAACTCTCAAAGCTGTCGATCTTATGAGTCAATGTCCATCTCATGTTGATGAAAAACAGCTTAAAGAATTAGGCATCAAACTTACTAAAGAATAATTATAAACCGATAGGCAGTGTTATTGTAAAAGTCGTTCCTTTTCCTGGTTCAGACTCAAAGGTAGCGCTGCCTGATAAATAGTTTTCGGTTAATATCCTAATACTATAAGTCCCCAGTCCTCGATTCTTACCCTTTGTTGAATAGACCTTTTTAAAGATATTTGCTTTGATATCCTCATTCATCACTTGCGGATTATGCGTATAAAAGCTAATCCTATTTTCTTCTGTAATATTGCAGCCGATCCTTACGATATCACCGCTAACAGCTGCTTCCAGGGCGTTCTTTAGCATATTGCCAAACACTCTTTTAAAGATTGTAGTATCACTTTTAAAACTCATATCAGCAGAGTCTTCATCAATTCTAATCTCTTTGTCTTTGCTAATCTTGTGCAATTGATATTTACTTGCTATTATCTTCATCAGATCTATGCTGGAATCAATTTTAACTTGTTCAGTCTGCAGTTCATTATTTTCAGTTAATATAATCTCTCGATGGGATTTAATCTCATCTGTTAGTTGTAAAGAAACATTGTAGAGGTTATCAATATAATTATTAATCTGTTCATCTGAAACTAAACTTTTCAGCAAGTCAGTTGTAATTTGAATAATCGTAGCAGTATTTGAAATATCATGTATAAATATCTTTTCCATCATATATTGCTGTTTGAACTTTGAGATATCTTGCACAGAAAGGCATACATACTTTTTATCTGAAATATCAATTGGGTTTGAGCTGACTTTAAGTTCAAGAAAATCATATTTTTCATTTACGAGCGTGCTTATTCTACAATCCCGCTCATCAGGCACCCCTTCTAAACCACTCATAATGGTGGCTAAAGCAGGGCAGTATTTACAAAAGTGATGTGTACCGCATCCAGAGGGTGCCTCTTTGCTGTTTTCACAATTGACTATCTCACCCAAGCGACAACCAAGAACACTCTCTTCATCATATTCCTCCAATAAGTCAAAAAAAGCCTTATTGCAATATACGGCTTGCATATGATTATTCAACAATAAAATTGGAGCAGTGACAGCTTCGAGCAATGTAACCACATTTTTTTGTTCTTTTAGCCATTTATTATATTGAACGATATCTTCCTGCACATCCCTTACTGGGCTTGCATAATAGGTTTTAGCCTCTTCCATTATTTACCTCTTCAAAAAATCCTCTAAAGCGTTTTTCCATAGTCTTGGTTTATCACCAAGTAAAAAGGAGATCTTATTGGTGTTTAATACTGAATAATCTGGGCGTGGGGTTTTATCTGGGTATTCGTTTGCCGTTATGGCTTTTATAAAACTCTTTGCTCCCATATCATATTTTTTTAAAATGCGTTCTATTTCTAAAGCTATAAAATATCTACTTGCAATGCCCTCATTTGCAAAGTGATAAATTCCACTTTCATTTCTTTCAATTAGTTTAGCCAATACATCCGCTGTATCAACAGTATAAGTAAGCTTTCCAAGCTGGTCTGAAACGACATTTATTTCATCTTTTGATTTAATAAGCTCTGATATCACAGAGATAAAGTTTTTGCCATGTGGTCCAAACAACCAAGAGACACGAAGTATCAAAGGGTCTTTCGCAATTTCTAAAGCATAGGTTTCACCTTTAGCCTTTGATGCGCCATAAGCATTAACAGGGTCAATCTCATCATCCTCATGCTTTTCAAAAAAGTCTTTACCGCTAAAGACAAAGTCTGTACTTATCTGTACAAGCTTAAAATCATAGTTCTTTGATAAGTTTGCCAAATCTCGAACTGCTTCGCCATTTACAGCATTTGCCTTTTCAAATTCTGTTTCTGCTTTTGTTACATCTGTATAGGCAGCGCAATTGATCAGATACTCTGGTTTATCACGCTTTATCACCGCCTCCATCTGCTCAAGATTGAGAAGATTAAAGTCTTTTGATCCATAGCTCGTATGATCAGCAAAATAAGCATTATTTTTTATCGCATAAGCAAGCATTCCTTCGCCGCCAGTAATCAAGAACTTTGCCATATTTACCCCTTTTTAATTAATTAATAATTTCACAAGCTTGGGCAGCACTTCACCAGATTTACCCAAATGAAATTCTTCGATAAAGCTTCTATTCTCAGGTTCAGTCAGATTTACACCCAGCGTTTTCACACCGTAAGAGCGTGCAAAGAGTAAAAACTGTGCTGCTGGATAAACCTGTCCACTTGTACCGATAGTCATAAAATAAGTTGCCTTTCTCAGAGCCTCGTCAATTTCATCCATAAAATAAGGCATTTCGCCAAACCACACAATATCAGGGCGCAAATCCGCGCCACAGGCTATACAATTTGGTACATCTATATTTAAGTCAATATCTTTTACAGAATAATGTTTTTTACATCTCGTGCAAAAGCAACTATTTAGCTGCCCGTGCATTTCAAGCAAGTTTTTTGAACCCGCCCTGCGATGCAAGTCATCTACATTCTGTGTAATGAGGCAAAAATTACCTTGCAAGTAGTCTTCCAGCTCTGCAAGTGCATAGTGCCCAGGGTTTGGTTCCACCTCGCTCAGCTGATTGTAACGTTCCTTATAAAATTGCCAGACGAGCTTTGGGTCAGCTCTAAAGCCTTCAGGTGTTGCCACTTTCTCCACAGGATGATTTTCCCAGAGCCCATCACTATCTCTAAATGTTTTTATACCTGACTCTGCACTAATTCCTGCACCTGTAAGAATCACTACAAAGTCGTCTTTTTTAATATGATAATTTGTTTTCAATTTAGCCTCCTAATAATTAACTTGGTTAAAAAAAAGACAAATACTGCTGAACACTTGCCAGTTCAGACTGTTTAAAGTCATTATAAGTGCCAGCGAAAACTAAATTTCTATTTTCGAGCATGATAATATCTTCTGCGAGCCTCTCCACACACTCAATATCGTGAGTGATGACGATGCTTGTCATTTGCAATTCTTTTTGCAGAGAGCCGATTAAATCGATTATTTCAGAGCCTGTAACAGGATCAAGCCCTGTCGTTGGCTCATCATAAATGATATATTTGGGGTTCATGATGATTGATCTTGCCAGTCCTACTCTCTTTCTCATTCCACCACTCAAATCTGCAGGCATTTTCATCATCACATCATCTAATTGGACTGCCTCGAGTGTTTGCTTGACTTTATTAATAATCTCTCTCTCTGTGCTGTATTTTTTATGTTCAAATAAAGGGAAAGCAACGTTTTGATAAACATTCATAGAATCGAAAAGAGCAGCATTTTGAAACAAATACCCAATATTCGTTCTAATCTTACTCAATTCTCTTTGCTTTAATTTATTAATTAGCTGTCCATCGATATGAATTTCTCCCTGTTTGGCAGGAAACAAGCCAATTGCTGCTTTCATTAAAACACTTTTACCAGAGCCACTTTTACCGACAAGCATGGTATTGCAGTTGTTTTGAATAGTAACACTGATATTTTCTACAATTGGTTTACCACCTAAATCAACGCTCAAGTTATCAATCTTTATCATAACATCACCAAATTTCTGCTATGATTTGCTCGCCATCAGCTTTTATAGCTTTTAACTTTACCAAATCACCCTTGTTTACAGCCTCTTTATTTGCTTTAAATTTTACTCTTACGAAATGATCAGTCATCCCATAGTAAACGCCTTCTTCACTACCTTCAACAATACAAAGCAAAGGCGCTTTTATGTCAACCAGTTTTTTAGTATATTGTTCTATTTTCTCGTGAGATAAGCTTATCAGAGCTTGGCTTCTCTCTTTGGCAGCATTGCCATGAACCTGATTAGGTAGCTTTGCAGCGACAGTACCTCTTCTTTTTGAGTAAATAAAAACATGTAAGTATGTCAATGGTAAGCTTTTTAGAAAATTAAGGGTCTCAGCAAATAATTCATTTGTCTCACCAGGAAATCCGACTATAACATCAAAACCAAAGGCAGCATCTGCTCTTTTGCTAATTATCTCTTTCACTAAATTACTGAAGAGACGAGTATCGTATTTCCTTCTCATTGCCTGCAATATACTGTCAGAACCAGATTGAAGAGGTATATGAAAATGTGGACAAACCTGCTCATTCTCGCAAATAACTTTGATTAAATCTTCAGTAAAAAGCTGTGGTTCAACAGAACTAAGCCGTATTTTTTTATAACCTGGAATATCGCATATTGCTTGAATAAGCTCTGCAAGGGTGTTAGCAATAGTATTCCTCTCTGAAAAATCTATTCCATATAAGCCCTGATTAATACCAGCCAAAACGAACTCATGGTAGCCTTTCTTTATCATCTCTTCAACTTGAGCGATAATTGATTCTGGCATTCTACTACGAGGGTTTCCACGTGCATAAGGAATGGCACAATAGGAACAATAGAAATTACAGCCATCTTGTATTTTTATAAATGCACGGCTCTTCTCCCCCATTGAGCTCGAGGGCAATTCATCAAAGTATAAAAAGTCTTGCGCTTGCTGACATGATTCTATTGGCTCAGCATTATGCAAAAGCAACTTTTCAACAAGATCAGGTATAGCACTTTTATTGTTATTATCGATAATGGCGTCAATATTTCCAAGCTCTTCTGCTTGCGCTTTTTCTCTTTGCACATAACAACCACTAACAATTACAATCTTATTTGGGTCAGCCTCTTTAAGCTTTAAAAAATGTCTGATCACATTTCTACTCTTGTAATCTGTACGATTTGTAACGGTACATGAGTTGAGGATCAATACATCAGCCTCGTCTATCTGATTCGTGCTGGCAAAGCCTTTTTTGATTAACAAATCAAGGATCGCAGCTGACTCGTATTGGTTGACCTTACAGCCCAAAGTTTCTATGTATACCTTTTTCAATTATCATTCCCTTTCACTTTATTTAATACAATTATCTAAAAGATCTTTTTTAAGTCAATATTTATTTAATTGTTTTATTGCAATTCAAAAGAGCAAATATATTTCGACAAATAATAAGACAGGATAGCAGCAAAAGACTATCTGTTTCAGTTCATGTTCAAGTTATTTACATCAAGGCTTTTCTTCTAAAATTTCATTGAGATACAGCTTACATACCACTCGCTGTTTTTAATCATTCAATACTTTCAAAGAGTAAAAACATCACCAACACCGTAGTAGCAGCTGCCAAACTCATAATGGAAACGGCTCAATACTGAAAAATCAACGCAGTGCATTGGGCACAAATATGTGGGCTTTTCTTTGGTAAAATAGTTTATTGTTGAATTTACAATGTCTGTATCTTTTTCTTTCAAGTGAAAACCACCAATTACAGCATATAGCTTTTGCCCTGTGACTTTTTTAGCAAACTCACAGATATTACAAACACCTGAGTGAGAACAACCTGTTATCACCACGACGCCTTGATCTGTGGAAATTGCCAGAGCAGTATCATCATTGATTGGCAGTCCTTTATAAGTGCCAGGTTCAAAGTGTGTAATGCGGGGTATTTCTCCTAAAAAGAAGACATTTTTACTTATCTCTATCGCTCTTTGTGACTCTATTATAGCATATTTTTCCTGCAAATAAGCTTTTTGTTCTACGGGTATTTTTGTCAGAATATCTGGATGTAAAAAAAGCTTTTTCTTCTCTGCAAACTCAAAATGCAATAACCCTTCAAGGTGATCCCAGTGATAATGTGACAAAGCTACATAATCAACTCTGTTCAAATCGATGCCCATTATCTCAGCATTTTGCGCAAAAATACCTTTATGTCCACTATCAAAAAGAATGCTTTTCCCATCTACTTCAAGATAAAAGGAAAGCCCCCATTCAGCAATACATTGCTTTTTGTGACTCGTTGCAACGTGATTTTCACTAATAATACTTATTCTTATCAATTTATTTACTCCTCCATATATAATTTAATCAATATTGTATTCTTTTGTCGGTTTTTTATGAAATATTAGACTGTTGCATAGTAACCAAAATAGCTTTTTAAAGAATAAAGCAGAATCATAAATTAAATCAACCCCCCTCTATATATATTGGCAGGACAAAGTGGAGTTTTTCGAAAACTATTTTCACTTAAATCAACAGATGCCTACTACAAACGGGTTTGGAGGCAACTTTTTATTTCACGCACCAACAACTACCATTAGTTGTTCCAGATCCATCAATCAATTTCACGAAGCAAAATTACCCATCAACTCAGCTCTCAGTTCTAACAACCCATTATTCTTCAAGTCTGTAAATTTGATTTATGCATTAATCAACACCCTCAATATACCTAAAAGTTTAGCAAAGCGTTAAAATTGTTTATAATACTCGGCTGTTGCATAGTAACCAAAATATCTTATAAAAAAATTAACACCCTCTATATATATAGGGCTTACAAAATGGAGTTTTTCGAAAACTATTTTCACCTAATTCAGCAGATGCCTACTACAAGCGGGTTTAGAGATGATTTTTTTCTTGCAAACAACAATTCTTAGTTGGCTCACAAGCAGTATTGATCCAGGTAATTAAAACATAATGGTTTTCAAAATTTGCTAAAGGCTGATAATGGGCTGTAGCTTTTTTTATCTTTTTCCCCTGTAAGAGCAAGTATAAAGATTTTTATTGACTTTTTTACTACTTTTTAATTATATTATCTATATATTAAAATCAGGAGGAACGCATGAACTTTAGCAATCAAATACCACGTACTTTACCAGTGATATACTTGAATAATATTGTTATGTTTCCATATCTGATGCTTCCTTTAGTAACTTCAGATGAAAGAATAATAAAGATTATTGAATACTCAATGGCAAATGATAAAATACTTGCCTACTTTTTGCAAAAAGATAGTAAAAATGCCTCTGAAATTGAGGTTTATGAGCACGGTACTGCTGTTCGAATTTTGAGAATGCTGCGCAATAATGATGGATCTCTCAGCTTATTACTTCAAGGAGTAACAAGAATTAAGCTTGAAAAAGTTACTCAACATCAGCCATTTATGCTTGTTGAAGTAGAAACTATCGCCGAAAATCTCGATAGCAATCCAACCATCTTAGCTAACCGAAAAATCACACTTGAAATGCTCGATCAATTTGTATTAGAATCTGAAGAGATGAATAAAGACCTAATCGTCGGTTTAAAGACCATCAAGCAGCATGGAAGAGTCAGCGATATTATTGCTGGAAATATCCCTATAGATATAAAAATCAAGCAAAAGATACTGGAAACAAATGATTTAGTTGAAAGATTCACTATTCTGAATCAAGAAATGGCAGAACTTGTAAAAATCAAAAAAGTTGAGAATACGATTAGAAACAAATTACAGCTCGAGATGACTGAAGATCAACGTAGATACTACCTCAAAGAGCAGTTGGAAGCAATAAGAAGAGAATTAGGTGAAGCAGATGAATCTTCTATCGAAGCTGAGGACCAAAGAAAAAAAGTAGAAGATGCCAATTTACCTCCTTATGTTTATGAAGTCGCCATGGAAGAGCTCAAACGGCTGAGTATGATACCCCCTGCCTCAAGTGAATACAATGTTGTGCGTACCTACCTCGATTGGCTGATAAATATACCATGGACAAAACATAGTGAAGACAGATTAGATTTGAAAGAGATTGAGCAAATCTTAACTAATGATCATTTTGGTTTAGAGCAAGTAAAAGAAAGAATCATCGAATTTATCGCTGTAAAAAAACTCAAGCAAGAGATAAAGGGACCCATACTATGCTTTACAGGACCTCCTGGCACAGGCAAGACATCAATGGGTAAATCTATTGCCAAGTCAATGAACCGTGAGTTTATTCGTATTTCTTTAGGTGGTATCCATGATGAAGCAGAAATTAGAGGACATCGACGTACCTATATAGGAGCAATGCCTGGCAGAATTATTAACGAGATTAAGCGCTGTAAAACATCAAACCCACTCTTCATGCTCGATGAAATTGATAAAGTGGGCAAAGACTTTCGTGGTGACCCTGCCTCAGCTTTATTAGAAGTATTGGATCCAGAACAAAACAGCACATTTGTTGACAATTATATCAATTTACCTTTTGATTTATCTGATGTCTTTTTTATTACTACAGCCAATTCACTGGACACCATCCCACCAGCTTTGAGAGACAGAATGGAAGTCATCAGCTTCTCCAGTTATATTGAAGAAGAGAAAGTTCAAATTGCACGAAAATATCTCATACCAAAAGAATTAGATAATAATGGACTAACTAAACAGAATGTACAGATTCAAACTTGCGCCATCAAAGAGCTGATACGCTATTATGTACGCGAATCAGGCGTACGGTCTCTACAAAGAACTATTGCCACTATCATGAGAAAGATAGCCAGAAAGGTTGCTGAAGGTGATGAACAAAAAGTCGTTGTCACCAGCAAAAGAGTAAAAGACTATTTAGGAAGAAGAAAGTTTCAATTAGAGCTTGCCAATCGAAAGCCAGAAATCGGAATAGTTACAGGGCTTGCCTGGACCTCTTTTGGGGGTGAAATACTCTTTTGTGAAACAACTCAAATGCCTGGCAAAGGGAACCTTATACTTACAGGATTGCTGGGTGAAGTGATGCAAGAAAGTGCCAAAATTGCACTTACTTATTTAAAGTCAAACTATAAGAAATATAAGATTAATATTGAAGAGTTGGAAAAAACAGATTTACATATCCATTTACCTTCAGGGGCTGTACCAAAAGATGGACCATCTGCAGGCGTGACCCTCACCACGTCGATTGCCTCTGTCCTCCTCAATAGCAAAGTAAGACATGACATCGCCATGACAGGTGAAGTCACGCTTTATGGCAATGTTTTGCCTATCGGTGGCGTAAAAGAAAAGTTCCTTGCAGCCAAGCGAGCAAACATCAAGAATATCCTTTTGCCCTATGCTAATCAAGACGATTATGAAGAATTACCAAGTGATATTAAAGAAGGGATTAAAGTGAAGTTTATCAAACATATAGATGATATTTTTTCTGAGGTATTTATCAAAGAATGAAAAACATAGCAAATGAATCCCTCTTTGAAGAAGCAACTAATACCCTTAATATCTTAATAGATGTAGAAAAGAGCTTTAGACCTAAGGCAGAATATGTATTTCGCACATTTTGCCGTATATTAGGCTTAAATCCGTCTTTTGAATACACTGAAGAGCGCCAAGAAGCACATATTTATTATGGACCTCCCACAAAAAAAGAATACCCTGTGATTATCACTCATAACCCAAATGCTGTCAAGTTCTTTTACGTGGAATTAGATGAGGCAAAAGACTATACAATACCAGTTTACCCTAATGAAAAAGTCCGCTTTTTCAAATATGGCAATGAGTATATTCCTTTCTTATTCTCTCCTCCAGGGCAAATATTCTACAATAGCGATAGATCTATTCTAATTAATAAAGATATCATTTCATCTGCTTTCTATTTCTTGACTTGTTGGCAAGAGTATGCCGATGACAAAGAAATGTTTCCTGGTGATAGATATGACTTTAAATCCTCAATGCAGCATTATTGGGGTTTTACTGAAATACCTGTAGTTGACCGCTATTGCCACATGTTTGAATTGAGTCTTGAATACATACTAAAAAAGTTCTCTAAACAGAGGAAATGGCCTAATAAAAGCCTTTTTGCCATGACGATTTCTCATGATATTGACTACTGGAACTTTTGGACAAAAGATCATCTCAAGAGTAATATCCAATACAATAAAAAGAGAATAAAAGAGCAACCTATCAACTCTCTCTACAAGATTGTCGGACACTATCTTACCAAGAAATTTTCTTATAACTCAACCAAGATAATAAAAAAAATCAAGATGATGGAAGAAAGATACGAAGCTAATTCTACTTTTTTCCTTTTAGCAGGCTCCCAAGCCCTTGATAGACGCCAGGAGTACTTGTTTGACGAAAAATTGCTCAATGATGTAAAAGAAACGCTTCATGATAATGAAATTGGCTTGCACGGGACAATGACAGCAGCATTTGATCAAGACACAATGAATGAAGAATATAAAAACCTCACTGATGCTGGTTTTGAAGCTATTGGTTATCGAAACCACTATCTGACTTTCGACTATCAAAAGTCTTTTTCTTTACTGGAAAAGGCTGGATTTAAGTATGATGCAACCCTCGGCTTTTGGGAAAACATCGGCTATCGTGCAGGGGTCTCATTCCCTTTTCATCCATTTAATATTAAAGAAAACAAGCCTTTTAAAATCTTAGAAATACCACTCACAGTAATGGATACAACACTGTTTTCACCAAAAGCTATGAAGCTCTCTGCAAGAAAGTCTTTCAAAGAAATAAAAAAACATATTCATAATGCCAGAAACAATTATTCGCACATTTCCATCCTTTGGCATAATACCATGTTCGACCCCATCGATTACCCTCATTGGGCGAAATTATACAATAAAACTCTACAATATGCCTATAAAAAAGATGCTTGGATCTGCTCTCTCAAAGATCTCTACAATTTCTGGCAAGAAAACTAATTTAAAGGAAAACATATGAAAAGAAAAGCCTTATTATTCGTAAGTTTAGCAATTTTCAGCTATGTAATTGCATTACCAAAACCACCAGTAGCAACAAAACACCCCCAAGAAAAAGAAATGCACGATGTAAAATGGATAGATAATTATGACTATATGAGCAAAAGCGAAAGCATTAATGAAACGGTAAAGTACATAAAGGCAGAGAATAAGTACACAAAGAAGATCAGTAAATCATTTGCCAAACTACAAAAGACTATCTACACGGAAATCAAAAGCCGCTTCAGAGAAAATGATTTAAGCGTGCCATATCGCATTGATGACTGGCAGTACTATTATGAAGAGAAAAAAGGCGATGCCTATGGTGTCAGTTATCGAATTAATATTTATACTCAAGAGAAACAAGTTCTAATTGACTCAAATAAACTGGCAAAAGGTCATAAGTTCTACGATTTAGGGGAGTTTTCAATTAGCCCCAATGACTCTATCTTAGCATATTCTGTCGATTATGAAGGCGCTGAACAATACACATTATATCTCAAGGATACAAAAACGGGAAAGCACTATAATGATACGATTAAAAATGTCGACTCAATTGTGTGGTTTAACGATAGCAAGACTTTTTTCTACACCAAACAAGACGATAAGTATATTCCCAATAAACTTTACAAACACGTTGTGGGCACAGACCCTGCAGAAGATAAGCTAATATTTGAAGAAAAAGACGATGCCTTTTATCTCTACCCCTCAAAATCAAGGAGTAAAGACATTATTTTTGTCAATACCAATAGCAAAACAAGCTCTGAAACATGGTATATATCAGCAAATAACCCGAATGATGAGCTAAAAAATATACACTTAAGAAAACCCAATATTCAAATCTATCCCGCACATTATGACAATAAGTTTTATCTTTATACAAACGAGTTTGAGCCAAATTATCAGTATTATGAAGTGCAAGGAATTGACTTCAATGATAAAGAACTACTCTTCTCTGGTGACGAGTTCACTGTGCTGGAAGGCGTTTCACATTTCAAGGACTTCTATGTTTTATCAGAAAGAATAAATGGTCAAAACCGCATTAGAGTTATCAATAAGAGCACAAATAATCAGCACTCATTAGATTTCGCAGCAGAAAATTATTCTGTAGAGCTAAGTGTCAATCCTGATGATAAAAGTGATAGCCTCAGATTTAGCTATGATTCTTTAACAGAGCCTTCCATCCTCTACCAGATCAATATGAAAGAACTTGGGCAAACCAAAATAAGCGATTATAAGATCTTGAGACATTATTTACCACTTGGTAATTACAAAAAAGAAGATTATGAGGAACAGCTTGTCTTTGTCGATCTCGCCGACGGGCAAAGAATTCCACTGATGTTAATATATAAAAAAGACCTCTTTACTGGCAATAACCCCTGCCTACTCACTGCTTATGGCTCATATGGCGACTCTGACGACCCCTACTTTTCTATCTCACGTCTGAGCCTCTTGAATAGAGGTTGGATTTATGCCATTGCACAGATCAGAGGTGGTGGCAATTTAGGTAAGAGTTGGCATGATCAAGGCAAGCTTTTAAATAGAAAAAACACCTTCGCTGATTTCATTACCTGTGCAGAATATCTTATTAAAAATGGCTATACCTCGCCACAAAAGCTGGCTATTGAAGGTGGTAGTGCTGGTGGAATGCTGATTGGTGCAGTTATCAATCAAAGACCTGAACTCTTTCGTACTGCCATTGCTGATGTGCCTTTTGTCGATGTGCTTAATACCATGCTTGACAGTAGTCAGTCGCTGACTGTGACCGAATATGATGAGTGGGGCAATCCAAATGAAAAAGAGTTTTTTGACTATATTGCCTCTTATTCGCCCTATGACCAAGTTGTAGAGCAGAATTACCCTCATCTCTTGATTACTGCGGGCTTTAGAGATACTCGTGTCACTTATTGGGAGCCTTTAAAATGGACAGCAAAACTGAGAGAAATGAAGACAGATAAGCATCTTCTCTTATTAAAAATGAATATGAATGAGGGGCATAGCGGGTCTGGTGACAGATATAGCGTTTATAAAGACATTGCCTTTAGCTATGCTTTTTTAATTTGGACTATTGAACAAGAGCGTTTTGAAAAATAGAAAAAGAGGATAATATGAAAATAGGAATTGTTGGGGCAACAGGCGAAGTTGGACAAATGATGATCAAAAACCTTGAAGAATTCTCTGTGCCAGCTACAGAATTACGACTCTTTGCTTCTGCTCGCTCAGCAGGCAAAGAAGTCTTATTTAATAAAAAAAGTTTAACTGTAGAAGAACTCACAGAAGGTAAAATGCGAGAGAAGTATGACTATTTATTATTTTCTGCAGGCTCTGCCATTTCCAAAGTCTTTGCTCCTATCGCTGCTGAAGCTGGCAATATTGTTATAGATAATTCCTCAGCCTTTCGTCGTGATAAAAATATTCCGCTCATTGTACCAGAAATAAATGGCGGGCAGTTAAAGGGCTATCGTGGCATAATCGCCAATCCCAATTGCTCCACAATTCAAATCGCTTTAGCACTCAATGTAATAAAGCAGCATTTTGACATAAAAAGAGTAATCATCACCACCATGCAATCTGTCTCTGGTGCAGGGCATCACGGTATTGCTATTCTGGAGGAGCAACGCAAAGGCTCAACTGATATAGGTATCTTCCCGCAACACATTGACTTAAATGTCATACCACAAATCGGCGCATTCGAAGATGATGGTTATTGTGAAGAAGAACACAAATTACAATTTGAAATGCAAAGAATTCTCTCAGCACCTGATCTTGAAATAAGCTCCACAGTCACACGTGTGCCTGTCATGCGTGGGCACTCAGCCAGCGTTTTTGTTCAGCTTCAAAAAGAAATTGAGATAGAGAAGCTTCATGAAGCCTTCAAAAACTCTCCAGCAATTCAGTACAATGAAGATTATATGACCCCCTATTATCTGAATAATTCCAATGATTCTCATGTCTCTCGCCTGCGTTATGCCTTTGATAAGAGCTCGATACAATTCTGGAATGTGGCAGATAATGTACGCCTGGGTGCCGCTACTAATGCTGTCAAAATAATGCTAAATATGAGATAGAAGCAAAAGAGACGGCAGATTTAATCATCTCGCTCAGTGAAATCGGCATAGATTTTCACCATTATAAGCAAGTAAATCCCTCTTCTATACACATACAAAAACTCGATCCCTGAATGAGGGACCGAGTTAATTATCATTAATATTTCTTTGCTTATTTATAACGAGATAAGGTGATATTATTTCTTACTCACATGGTGCGAGAAAGCTATTGCATCCTACCTCTTCGTTTATTTTTATTCTTTGTATCGTCAGTCTGTTTCGTTCTATTTTTCTTAAATTGTTGTCTTTGCTCGTCCTTTGCTGGTCCTTTACGATCAGGTCTTTTTCTATTATCGCCATCGAATCTCTTTTCTTTTTTCCTATCTTTAGTATCTTCTTCCGATATTTCGACAAATATGCGTCTGCCATTATAGTCTTTCTTTTTAAAGCTGTCGACAACAGTGCCAGCAAAGCTATTTTCTATTTCAAAAAATGAGAATATATCAAGTATCTTGATTTTGCCTATTGGTATAGTACGTATGCCTGTAAGCTCATTAATTAATGCTATCAAATCGGGTGGTGTGATATTGTCTTTTTTACCAAGATTAATAAACATTCTCTCATATTTTACAGTGTTTTTAGCCTTTGGATCGTATGCATTAATATCTTCAGAGTCCTTATAGTATTCAAGAAAACGATTGAACTCAACAGATACAAACTTCTTGATCAATTCTTCTCTGTCCATCCACTCAAGTTTACGATAAATAATTGGCAAGAAAGAGTCTATTTCTGCCTCATTGACGTCTATTTTTTCAATTTTATCTATCTGGTGAAATAGTTGCTTTTCACAGACTTCACGCCCGCTTGGAACTTTTTTAAAGGCAAACTGTTTTTTAATCTGCCTTTCGATTATTTGAATCTTTCTTTTCTCTCTCAAATTCGCAATGACAACAGAAACACCTGTCTTGCCTGCTCGTCCAGTACGTCCACTGCGATGTGTATATATTTCCAATTCATCAGGGATATTATAATTAATCACATGAGTTAAATCGTCGACATCGATTCCACGTGCAGCCACATCCGTTGCTACGAGCAAGCTGAGCAATCTATTTCTAAATCTACCCATCACATAATCGCGTTGGTTTTGAGATAAATCACCATGCAAGGAGTCGGCATTATAGCCATCTTTAATCAATAAATCAGCTACATCTTGCGTTTCTTGTCGTGTGCGACAAAAAACAATGCCATAGATATTTGGGTAAAAGTCAACTATTCTCTTCAAGGCATTATATCTGTCTTTGGCGCTAACCATATAGCACTCATGTTTAACCCCATCAGCGCCTGAGTTTTTTGTACCAATTCCTATTTGTTCAAAGTTTTTCAAGTATTTACGTGCAATATCCAGAATTTCATCAGGCATTGTTGCAGAAAACATTAGCGTCTTTTTATCTTTAGGGGTATCAGCTAAAATCACTTCCAAGTCTTCACGAAATCCCATATCGAGCATTTCATCAGCTTCATCGAGCACAGCAGTGCTAATATTTCTTAAATCCACTTTCTTTCTATTCATCAAGTCAATCAAGCGTCCAGGTGTTGCGACAACTATTTGCACACCATCCTTTAGGATTTTTATTTGTCTCTCAATATTTGCGCCACCAAAAATAGCAACGACATTGAGGTTCTTGATATATTTTGCATAAACACTTATATCATCAGCGACTTGTAAACATAATTCACGGGTTGGACACAATATCAAATGCTGAATATGTGTTTTTTTAGTATTTGTTTTTTCGATTATAGGTAAGCCAAAAGCTGCCGTCTTGCCTGTTCCTGTCTGTGCTGTTACTACGAGGTCTTGGTTTTGATCATTTAATAAAAAGGGTATTACCTTTGCTTGTACGGGTGTGGGATTGATAAAACCAAGTTCATCTACTGATTTTAATATTTCCTCGCTTAAGTTCATTTCTTTAAAGTTTGACATTTTTTCTCTTTCTGTTTTCATTTTTGGCAAAACAACTAAAAAAGGTAGTTTTATCTTTAAAAGTTATTACTATTGCATCAATATAAAGCATTGTCTTTTTGTCAATAAAAATCAACGCTTTTATAAATATTTTTTTAAAAGGAGTTTATTATCCTATTGAAATCAATGGAACATAAAGCTCATCATCAGACAATCCGCCGTGAAAGCCGACGAAGTTACTGGGCTTTTCATTGTAAATTGGGTCGAGTAATACGTAATTTTCGTGCATAAAAATAATATAATCGCCCACGCGATCGATAAGTTTCTGGTTCATCTCACCCACCCCAAAGAGTTGCATATCTAAAGCCTCTTTTTGGCTCAATATGCTACAGTACTGAGAAAACTCATTCTTCATAAAGCTTTCAAAAGCATCTGCCTCCGCGGGGCGTACATAACAAAATGGAACTCTATTTTCGCCACACAAGGGCAATATCAAGGCATCTGATATTTCTGGATAGTCTTTAACATAAAGCTTTTTGTTTGGTTCAACATCGACCATACCATGATCTGCAGTAATAAGAAAAAGCGTTTTCCCATCTGCATATTGATCTATCAGAGCTTTCAATTTTGTATCAATCTTGATAAACAAGTCCTTTGCTTCAGGTGAATTAATCCCATAGGCATGTGCAGTTGCATCAAAGAAAGGATAATATGCCAAAATCATATTAGCCCCATTTGCACTATCTTTTATCTGTGTCTCTAAAGTACTAAAAAAGTCTTGATGCCCTTTGTAGGCGACTTTATGTGGTGAGTTAAAGCTATGTTTTGAATAGGCGGAATTAATTGTTTCATTGGGGAAAATTACGCGATAAGGTATATTATTTTTATCAAAAGCATTTTCGTGATTAAAGATATCAGCGCCAAGCACGCCCATTTCATCGAAAGGTGTTTTGCTAAACCGTGGAGCAAAAGGCAATGAAACGGCAGCAGTAGCCAATTCTTTGAAATACATATACCACCCTGTCATCGCATGCTGCAAAGGCGCTTGGGCGGTGAGAAAGCTTGTTACAGCGCTCGATGTAGTAGTAGGAAATACTGAGCTCAACTTGCCAACCATTTTTTGGTATAAAAAGCTGTCTTGTTGCTTGCTAAGAAAACTATGTCCCAGTGCATCTATCACAATGCAAACAATGTTTTTATACTTTTTAATGTCAACTTTCAAGTCGTTCAACGGTTGATAGTTATTTTGACAATCAAAAGCACCCAGTATGCTTGACATGAGATTTACAATACTGTTTTGGTAATCAGGTCTATTCATTATTCTGTCTCCTATAAGCCATTTAAATCAATTGAATCATTATGTCAAATAAAAATTCTTTTTTTAATTAGATTAACCATAAAAGACATTTTTTGTTTAAAAATCTACGAGGCTTTTGCATAATCTCAAAATAAAAAAAAGTGCAATAATCATAACATAAAAAAATAACAGAGGGGACGCTTTTCTATTTCAAATAATTCATAATAAATCTCCTTTTCACTCCCTTTAGATTCCTATAAGATTATCTTTCATTCTCCAAGATAGCAAGAGGAATGCAAGGAGAGTCCTATAGGTATTGTATTGATAAATAATCAAATACAACAAAGAGTAAAAAATCACAGAAAAGAGAGAAAAGCTGAGTTGAAAGAGGAAATGCTTGATATGTTTTTTTGCAAGTATTAGTCTTTAAAAAATGATTTTTTACCTCAATATTTTTCCAGAAAGGACAATTCTGCTTTCAGTTTTACTGCCCCTATATACAGTGAAATGCTTTATTATTTACTAATTACAAATAATCAATAATATTAGTTGACAATATAATTGCTTTAAAATATAATACCTTACAATAATATTAATGGAGCTATGATGAAAAAAATACAAACGATAATCAAGCAAGTGGACTTTTTCACAGACATTTCAGATGATGCTTTAAAAGAAGTATCTTCAAGATTTACTTTAGAAAAATTTGCACCAGGGGAGTCAGTTTTTGAAGAATTTTCAACAGGAGATAGCTTTTTTATTATTATAGAGGGTGAAGTAGAAATCAGCAAGCATGTCGGACAAAGTATTGAAACCACCCAGGCAGAGCTCGATGTATTAGGTCCATATAGTTATTTTGGTGAAATGGCTCTGGTGGATGATTACCCACGCTCAGCGACAGTTAGAGCACGTACTGATATTGTATTATTAAAAATGACCAAAAAAGTTTTTATTGAACTATGTATGCAATATCCTATGTTGCTTTTTAACTTGATGAAGACAATTTCTCACCGCCTTCGTAGTACAAACCAAAAGTTTGTAGAAATCGTTGATCGATTGATCAAAGAAAGCCGTATGGCAGCGATTGGCACCGCCGCGAGCAAGATTGTTCATGATATCAAGACACCTATTACTGTGATTATACTAACTGCCGAGTTGATTGCCAGTCTTTATGAAGAGTCAGAAGAATTTACAGAAAAAATAATCAGCCAAGCTAAGAATCTTGATGAAATGATTCGTGAAATACTCGATTATGCACGCGGAGAACAAAGCGTTCTTGCACTCAAAGAAATAGATCTTGATGACTTTTTCAATAATTTAATGGTCCCAATGCAAGCTATTGCTGAAGCACATGAAGTAAAATTGACTTTTGAAAATAATGTGAAGCATAAGGTTGTTTTTGATGAAGGTAGAATAAAACGTTGTCTTTCAAACTTAATCAAAAATGCTATCGAAGCAATTGATGAAGGAGAGTCTGTTCATGTTGAGGCAATCGTTGATAATGTTAATCTCAAGATATCAGTTCAAGACACAGGTGCAGGCATACCTTTAGAGCTTTTAGATTCTTTATTTGAACCATTTGTCACCAAAGGTAAAAAAGGTGGCACAGGTTTAGGCTTGGCAATCAGCAAGAAAATTATCGAAGATCATCGTGGAAAACTTGAAATAACTAATACGCCAAAATCTGGTGCTTGCTTTACAGTCAATATTCCATTAATAAAATTTAGTAAAAAGAAATAAATTACTTGCCAAAATTACACGATTTGTTTTTTTGGTTTAAAGATAGAAGTGAAGGAGAAGGTGAACTATGGCAATCATGTGTGATATTTGCGGTAAAAAACCTTTAAACGGTAATCTTCGCTCTCACTCAATGAGAGCTTCCAAAAGAAGATTTTTACCTAATTTGCAAAAAATTAGAGCAGAAATAGATGGCGAAGCTAAAAATATTAAAATCTGCACTGCTTGTTTAAAGAAAAACACTATTAAAAAAATTGTTTAATTTTTTAGACCGTTATTAAACGGTCTTTTTTTAAATCTTGTATTTTGACAAAAATAAATAGGAGGACTTATGGAAATTATTATTGAAAACATTAATTATCCCGAAGGTGCAAATATTATTTATGGGCAATCTCACTTTATAAAAACTGTCGAAGATCTCTATGAAGCAATGATAAATTCTGCACCTAATGCTAAATTTGGCTTAGCATTCAATGAAGCGTCTGGTCCTTGCTTGATCAGAAAAGATGGAAATGACAATGAGCTCACCGATCTCGCTGCACAAATTCAAAAGAAACTCGGCGCAGGACACACTTTTATTATCATTATGCAAAACTGCTTCCCAATTCAAGTCTTACCCGCTATTAAAGAATGTAGAGAAGTGGTAAATATTTTCTGCGCAACAGGTAATCCTGTGCAAGTGGTCATGGCTCAAACTGAACAAGGACGCGGTGTACTCGGCGTTATTGATGGCAATTCTCCCAAAGGTATCGAGCTAGACTCAGATATCTTTAATAGAAAGAATTTCTTGATAAATATTGGATATAAAAGATAGATTAGCTCAAAAATTATAATAATTAGACAGCCAATTTCACTCTGTAAAGTTGGCTGTTTTTTTGAATAGTGTCAAAGAGTCAAATAAAAAAAGCCGCAGTCTGCGGCTTTTTCTTTTGTTACAAAACTCTCCATCCGATCGCTTCTGAATCCTCTTGTTTGATTATTTGATTCTATGTGCATACTACTTTGTAAATGTGGTTTGGGCACTGATGTGCGTATTGCTTTTGGGGATCCAATTATTGGCACATCGTTCTTCATCAGAAGGCGTATTTTGTGACTCTTTCACGACTCCTTTTCATCATTTAACCTCTTTAAAACACAATATTGAGATTACATGATAATGTTGAATTGGTAGCACCGATAATGCTGTTTTTAAATATGTTAGTGAGGCCTTATGTATAGTTCACACCTAATATTAGTCTCTTTTGGAGGACAAAATCGACGCCTAAATTCATTCCTAAATCCAATAATTCCACTTCTTTTGTGATATCGGTACGTTTTTTCTCACACTCTGAGATTCCTTTGAGAAGAATGGCTGGAGATAAGCCAATGAATGGTTGCATCTCTACCTTTTCATGCTTTGGTCTGATTCTATACTTTACATGTACAGGGAGTTCTAAATACCTTAATTCGGTAATAGCTGAGCCATCGAGGGTCTTCGATTTGTCTCCTTTGATGGAAAATAGCATGTCTATGCCTAATAAAGAGTTGTCACCGAGCTGCTCCAGCATAAACAAACCAGCGAAATATCCTGTTCGATTATTGGCATCACTATTATCTCCATCATATGCTATTCTTGTTATATTTACACCACCTTTTACCCCAATAAGTCTGTATTTTTCATCCTTTGCCTCTTGACAAAATAGATTAGCGATCAATGCGATTGCTATGATTAGCAGCAAAATTGTCTTTTTCATGCTACAGCTCCTTTGCATATCAACCGGTCGAAGAAGAGATCTATCTCAGTGTTGAGGTTGTTTTGGTGGCGGTCATATTTACCTTTGACATAGTTGCTTAGATGGTAATCATCTGAGAGTTTTAACCCCTCTTTTTGCTCGTCGGTGAAATAGTTCATCAAGTCAGCCACATACAAACCATAAAGGCTGTACATGTCAAAATGGTCACTGTAAGATGAGTCTTCGCTTGGACAAGAAAAGAAATAGCCTGTATAGCGATTTACCAGGTCTTCTACCTCTCCTTTTTCAGGCAATCTCGCCCGAAAAAAGAATGCGTCTGTTGATTTCATTATTTGCCTCCATTGTATTTTGGGAACTGCTTTCAGGAGCTGCTCCGTTGTATCTGATCCGATATTCTTGTTATTGTATATCATGTCCCTGATCTTGTCAACATTTTTTTTCAGCTACTCAAAAGAAATAAAGAGGGTGTTGATTAATGTATCATTCTGGCATTCAGATTTGAGGAATACTGAAAGTTGAGAAATGAGATATGAAATGTAATTGATCTGAGCCAAATAAGGAGAGTTGTTTATAAAAAAAATCATCTCTAATCTCGCTCGTAATAGGCAGCTGCTGATTTAGGTGAAAATAGTTTTCAAAAAACACCATTTTGTAAGCCCTATATATATAGAGGGGGTTGTTTTTTATTTATGATACTGCTTTATTCTTTTATAAACTATTTTGGGTACTATGCAACAGCCTCATTACCTGTCCCTTTGGCACTTAAAATTTAGTGGACTATAGTGACTTATTTACTGTTATAAAAAAATACTGCATTTTGCATTAAACTTTTCTATTGACAAAACACTGCATTTTAACATATAGTAATTAGATATTATTTTTAGGGGTTTAAATGAAAAATATAAAAGGCGATATCAAAAAAAGCATATTATTTGCATTGCTCTTATTGCTTTTGTCTATCTTCTCTTTACATGCAGAAGAGAGGATAGTTCTAAAAGTCTTTGAATTGCCTGATCCCCAAAAGACAGATGCCTATACTAAGGCAAACAGCAATGTGATAAAAGCCTTTAGAGAAAAGTACCCCTATATCGAGCTACGTGCATTTTCTGGTATCAAGATAGAGAATATGGATCTCGACTCGGGTCCATTGATGGCTATTGCTGGCGGTGTAGCGCCTGATATTATCTATGTAAACTTCAGACAGAGCGATACTTATATACAGAATAATTTCTTATATCCACTTGATGAATTTATAGCAAAAGAGCCTGCTGAGTCAATGGACTTACGTGTAGAAAAGCCTGTATGGCAGGTGATCAAGCGTAAAAAAAAGGGAGAGCCTGATGAAAAAGTATGGATGCTGCCCTATGAGACTCTGGTGCGCGTATTAATGTATCGTAAAGACACGTTCAAACGTGCTGGTCTAAATGCCAATACGCCACCGACAAATTGGGAAGAGTTTCGTGAATATGCTAAAGTACTCAGCAATCCAGGTGAAGGTAATTTTGGTACTGTTTTAGCAGGCGGTCCACAAGCAGCTTATGATTGGCTGCCTTTCTTGTGGGCGGCCGGTGGTGATGCAGTTGTATTTGACGAAGAAAAGCAGGTTTGGAAAGCATCTTTCGCCAGTGAGGCAGGCATAACTGCAATGGAGTATTATCTGAGCCTTTTGACTGAGAAATGGCAAGATAAAAAGGGGCGCACCCAAGAAGGCTACGCAATGCGTGAGGGTGACTGGGGCTACTTGTGGGAAGAGGGCAAAATTGGCATGCGTATGGACTACCTTTCTCAACAAAATATGGGTGGGAAATATGATCCTAATCTCTTTGGCTTCGCACCAAGCCCTGCAGGTCCCTCAGGTGCTGGTGGCAGTGAAATAAACTGCCGTATGATGGGGATATTCTCGCAAGCAGGTATCAGCAATAATGCAGGCATGGGCAACCGAGACCCAGTAAAGGTTCGTGATGCAGCTTGGAAATTTATACAGTTTTATGATAGTGAAGAGGCACGCCAGATACGCCTCAAAGTGATGATAGAAAATGGCTATGGTAAAATGCAAAACCCTGTTTTTCTCAAACGCTATGGCTATGAAGATTATTTAAAATACGCCCCACAAGGCTGGCTGGAGACATTTGAAAAAGCAATGAATGAAGGCAAGCCTGAACCCTTTGGTGATAATTGCCAAAAGGTCTATGAGTTTATGACTTATCCACTGGATGAGCTGGTGAATTTAGACTTAAAAGGAGGATTGGGCACCGATCCTGAAGCAAGAAGAAAAAAGATTGCTGAAGTTTTAACAAAAGCTGAAGAACGAACAAATATCGAGATGATTGGCACCTTGCCTGAGAATGTCCGCTCGCAAAGACAAAGGCTCGCCTCTGTCATTGCAGCACTCATTCTATTCTTCTTTGCCTTTACACTCTGGCGTGTATGGCGAATCTTAGCGCCTCAACAAGAACATTATGAAAACAAAAAGAGTAAGCATTTAATCTTAATTTCGCTACTCCTGGCACCAGCAATTATTAGTGTCTTTGTCTGGAAATATGTACCGATGGTGACAGGCTCATTGATGGCAGTGCAAGACTTTAAGCTCGTTGGTGATAGCCCCTTTACAGGCTTTGCTAACCTGGCAGAAGTACTATTCGATCAGACTTGGTGGGCATCTGTCGGTAAAACACTTTACTATATGTTTTTAAGCCTTGGTTTAGGCTTTTTGCCTCCAATATTATTAGCCATACTATTGCAAGAAGTATCGCATGGCAAAGTACTCTATCGTGTGATTTATTATTTGCCAGCTGTAATCAGTGGCGTAATAGTTATTTATCTTTGGAAACTATTGTACAACCCAACTGATGCAGGTATATTAAATCAAATATTGATGAGTATAGGCTTGCCAAAGAGTATGTGGATAAAAGACGAGAGCCTTGCCATGCTCTGCATCGTCATACCAGGCATTTGGGCGGGCATGGGACCAGGCAGTCTCATCTATCTGGCAGCCTTGAAGAATATTCCCAATGACCTCTATGAAGCAGCAGATTTGGACGGAGCAGGCTTTGTTCAAAAGATTAGGCATATAGTATTCCCCAGCCTTAAGGGCTTGATTATCATACAGTTTATCGCAGCCTTTATAGTTGCAGCACAGACGAGTGACTTTATTCTGGTAATGACCTTTGGCGGACCTAATGAAGCGACACGTGTGGCAGATCTTTTAATCTTTGAAAAGGCTTATTTATATCTAAAATTTGGCTTAGCGACGACCATGGCATGGCTTTTGAGCCTCTTGATGATGGGCTTCACAGTGATGCAGATCAAGTATATCTCAAAAATGGAATTTAGTACAGCGAAAGAGGATGATTGATGAGTATAATCAGTAAAGTTGGCAAAAAATCTATTAAGACCAGAACACTAAATAGCATTATCCACTTTGTGCTAATAACAGGTGCTCTGACAATGATTTACCCCTTTTTATTGATGATCTCTTTCTCTTTTAAAAGCGCAGTTGATAGTACTAATCTCAAGCTAATCCCAGCTTTCTTATATCAAGATGAAGCACTTTATAAAAAGTACATGGAAAGCCGCTACAATGAGGAAAGTAGCAGACTGATGGATAATTATCCTGGCTCGTGGATCTCATTTGCAGAAGTAAGCCTGCCAGAATACATCAATGAGCGCATCTATCAAGACTTTCAAGAGTTTATCGCTGAGTATCAATATGACACCTACTCTTATTGCATTGCAGAGCATTATGGGCGTGGCGTTTACCCCTACGCACAACGACTTTATCGTAAGGAATTGAGAAAAGAAAATAATAATAGCTTAGTAGATTTTAATAATAAATACAATGCTGGAGCGATGAGCTGGGGCGAAATAGTAGTGGAAGAGAAAGATATTTTTAGCCGTAATTATGTGAGCTCCACCGATAGTTATCTTGGGCGCTTCCGTGAGTTTAAAGAGCAAAGCCCGCAGTGGATGCGCTATTATATCAATCCTGATGGTTACTTTACCAATGTTTTATTGATACCTGCTTTTGGTGAAGATTTGGAAGCTTTTAATCTTGAGAATAACACCAATTATAAGAGCTGGAATGAGATTAGACTCAGTTCAGAATGCCCACCTGCTGATGATCCTCTCTATAAGTATTGGCTAAATTATGCGCGCGATATCATCAATGTGCATCATTTGAGTGTAAAGAAAGAGGCAGAGCCTGAATATCAGAGCATGCTGCTGGAGAAATATAATTACATACAAACGCTGAATAAAACCTGGAATAGCGACTATCAAAGCTTTGCTGAGATTCACATACCAGAGAAGATGCCTGACACGGGCGCTATGGTAGAAGATCTGACTTTCTTTATCCAAAACCTCGCGCAGCCTGAACATATTCAGATACACAGTATGGCAAATGATTTTCGTCAGTATATTGCCCATAAATACAAAGATTTGGAAATATTAAACAAAGAATATAATACACAATATCAAACCTTTAATGACATTGCTTTCCCCACTGCAGAGCTTGACTTTTATAATTTCAAAGAACGTAAATCTGAGATAAGACGAGAGTTTTTATGGCGTAATTATGCAATGTCGCTCGATCAAATGCTGTCTGATGCCAAGTCTCTACGTAATACAGGCATTTATGTCCTTTTGTCAATTCTCTTAGCTATTACAGTAAACCCGCTCGCAGCATATGCTTTGAGTAGGTTTAAACCAAGCTTTTCATATCAAATAATCTTACTTTTTATGCTCACAATGGCTTTCCCTGCAATGGTAATGGGCATACCTAATTTCTTACTTTTAAAAAAGTTAAATTTACTCAATACCTTTTGGGCATTAGTATTGCCTGCAGCGGCTGATGGCTATTTTATCTTTTTATTAAAGGGCTTTTTTGACAGTTTGCCACGTGAAATTTATGAGAGTGCCAGCCTTGATGGTGCCAGTGAATTTAGATTATTCTGGCAATTCACACTGTACTTGAGCAAGCCTATCCTGGCTGTAATCGCTTTGGGCGCTTTTAATGCAGCATATCGTAACTTTCTTTTTGCCTTCATAGTCTGTCAAGACCAGTCGATGTGGACTCTCATGGTTCATATTTATAACTTGATGCAAAGAGCTTCAAGTGGAGTTGGCTATGCAGCTTTAGTTATTGCCGCAATACCCACTCTCATGGTCTTTATTTTCTTCCAAAACATAATAATCAAAGGTATTGTAATACCGATGGAAAAATAATAAAATAAACATATATATAGGAGATTTTCATGAGAAATGAAAAAATATACTATGAACGCGTAAAACGCCTGCACGATAGGGTTACAAGCGAAATATATTCTCAAGCGCATGGTTTGCAAGTGAAATTTACCCACGATAAGATTGAACCTATACCTGTTTCAAAGCTTAATAGTAGAAAATGGAAAGAACTAAAAGTCAAACAGAAATGGGCAGATACTTGGGCATGTGCCTGGTTTATTTTTGAAGGGAAAGTACCTACAGAGCAGGCAGGCAAAGAAGTTGGGGTATATATTGACATTCAAGGTGAAGCCTGCGTATTCAAAAATAATGGCAAAACCTCACCAAATCTCTTTGATTTAAACAAACCACTCACCCCCTATGCTGGACTGACAAATAAGATACACTGGAGCTTGCAATCGGGTAAGTTTTATCTACCACTGTTTAAAAAAGCTAAAGGTGGAGAGAATATATCCCTCTTGGCAGAGGCTGGTGCTAATGGGCTTTTTGGCAAAGATAAAGACGAATACTTGCTGGAACGAGCAGATATTGTGGTATTTGATAGAGAAAAATACCAGCTTTTGATGGATTTAAAGGTGTTAATCTCGCTTTATGAAAACCTTGAAGAAAATAGTGTGCGTAAAAAAAGAGTGCTGCACGCTCTAAACGAGATTGCTAACAACTACCAAGATGGTAATAATATGGCTAAATGCCGTGAAATTGCTAAAGAAATTCTCTCGTCACCTGTGGTACCAAGTGCCTTGACAGCTTGGTCAATCGGGCATGCACATATCGATCTGGCGTGGCTCTGGCCCATCAGAGAAACGAAGAGAAAGGCAAGCCGCACGTTTTCTACAGCACTTAGATTGATGGAGACATACCCTGAATATACATTTGGTGCCTCACAAGCACAGCTTTATCAGTGGACAAAGGAACATTATCCACAACTCTATAATGATATCAAAAAGGCTGTGGCAAAAGATAGATGGGAAGTGCAGGGGGCAAGCTGGGTTGAGCATGATACAAACATGCCATCGGGTGAGTCTCTCGTGCGACAATATATATATGGTAAACGCTTTTTTAGAGAAGAGTTTGGCAAAGAATTAGATTACCTATTTTTACCTGATTGTTTTGGCTTTACAGGCTCTTTGCCACAGATTCTCAAGCAAGCTGGAGTGAACTACTTTATCTCACAAAAGCTCTCTTGGAACGATACAAATAAGTTTCCACACAGTAGCTTTATTTGGGAAGGGATAGATGGCTCGCAGGTTAAAACGCATTTCTTACCGACTCATGACTATAACTTTTCAAACTTGCCAGGTGATTTTATTAAGTCAGAAAAACGATTTGAGCAGGCAGATATCTGCAATGACTTTCTCAATCTCTATGGCATTGGTGATGGTGGTGGAGGACCTTCTTCTGAACATATCGAAATGGCGATTAGGCAACAAAATTGTGAGGGTGTACCACGCGTAAAGTTTGGCTTTGTCAGCGACTTTCTCAAGACTTTAGACGATAAAGAGGAGACCTTGCCTGTGTGGAAAGGCGAACTTTATTTTGAATTGCATCGCGGCACTTATACTACGCAAGGTTTGATGAAAAAGAACAATCGCATGCTGGAGCAACGCCTACAACAGCTTGAATTTATCAGTGTGATTAGCGAGCAAGATATTAGAGAGAAAATTGAGCCTAT
>Ga0208195_1000580_pt1 | contig 46719 bp, 38 predicted proteins | sample AD_UKC077_MetaG_FD_184441 | JGI IMG/M metagenome (GOLD analysis project Ga0208195, IMG submission 184441) | Active sludge microbial communities of municipal wastewater-treating anaerobic digesters from USA - AD_UKC077_MetaG (SPAdes) (version 2) | ecosystem: Engineered > Bioreactor > Anaerobic >... | reverse complement strand
AGAGCCGTACCCCTTTCGGTGAGATTGATCATGATTACCCTTCGGTCTTCCTCCGAACGGACGCGGGCCAGATAACCCTTTTTTTCCATGTCGTCCACAAGAAGAGTGATGTTGCTTTTGGTCATAGAATACTCCTTCGCCAGCGAAGACATATTCTGTGGCCCTTTGAGCGCGACGTATAAAAGTATGTAAAGCTCTATCGTCTTCATCTCTTCGGCTTCTATGCTGAAAGAGAAGAACTTCGTGAAGTTCCGGATCAAATCGAAAACGGCCTCCAGTATATTTTCTGGACTGATTTCCTTGCCTCCCCCACTCATTGCTGCACCTCCTCTGAAGTAATTATAACAGTTTAAACATTTAACTATCAACAAATTTTACTGTGCATAAACATTACTATTCTGGTAAGAGTAGTAAAATTCTACCAAAGGGGGCCGTCCGTTATGATCAATCGAAAGATCTCTATATCTATAATCGTCCTGTTCGCAGTTGCCACGGTGGTTATGGGTCTATTCCTTCTGAAGCTGGAGATCAACGTATCCAGCGAATTTCTTCTCCCGGAGGAGTCTCCTTCCAGAGAAAACATGCGTAATATGGAAAACCTTTTCGGAAAAGAGAAGCAGATCATCATAGTGGTCAAGACCGACGGTCTCTTCGAGAAGGAAAACTCTCTCAAGATCTACAACTTTCTCCAGAAACTCTCCTCGATCGAAGGAGTCGTGAGTTACAACTCGTATCAGGACGCTGCCAAAGTGAGCCTGATCGGCGGTACGAACGTCCAGCCTTACTTTGAAGAAGGCCTTCCCGCGGAAAACGCCCGGGAGATACTCGACAATCCGCTCTACCTGGACAACCTTCTGGATGAGGGAGGAGAAGTCGCGCTCATACCGATAAACGTGGCTGACGGTGCCGATATAAAAGCCATTCTGAAAGTGGCCGGAGACTCGCTCGAGGGCATGGAGTTCCACGCCAGCGGTGAACCGATAGTCGATGAGGAATTGAACAGTTCTATACTATCGCTCATGGTGGTATATCCCCCCATCCTCTTCGGTCTCATCTGCTTCATCTATTACCTGAGGCTGGGAAGCGTTCGCGCGGCGATCATCCCTTCGATACTCTCGATCATCGCCGCCCTCTGGACCTACGGATCGGGTGTTATGATCGGTTTCGATATCAACATTCTCACCTCCACGGTGGGGCTTTTCATAGTAATAATTTCCTCGTCCTACGGACTCCATTTCATAGATAGGTATATCACGAACAGGAGAGTCCTGGAAAGACATCTGGCTCTCAAGCGCACCATACGCGAGGAGCTGGTCCCGGTCTTCCTCTCGGCGCTCACGACTGCGGTCGGCTTTCTGACCTTTCTTGTCAGCAGTCTGGAAGCCTTCAGGCAGCTGGGTATAATGGTCTCGCTCGGAATCATGTTGAGCTCGGCGCTTGTCCTGGTGGCGCTTCCGGCCTTCCTCTTTTTCGTAGATCTTCCCGCGGTGGAGAGAAAGCTCCGGTTCAAAGGCGGAACACGCGAGAGGACGGCGAAGATCGACAGAATCGTGCTTGTGGCGATAATCGTTTTTGCGGTCGTTTCGCCCTTCCTCATATCGAGAATAGAAAACAACTTCGACCAGTTCGATTATTTCAGGAAGAGCTCCACGATCGTGAAATCTGCCGAGACGATCAGAGAGGAATTCGGCTGGAATATGCCTTTCTACGTCGTTTTGAACAAGAACAGCCTCTTCACCGGTGGCGATGCCCAGACCCTGTCGAAACTCATTGGCGATATAGAAGAACTTTCTCAGGTCAGGGGAGTTTCCTCGATAATGGATGTCTCGAAGGCCTTCAACATACCGCTGCCATTACTCCAGCTGTCGGCACGCAGCGGCGATCTGCCTGTTCAGCAGTACATGGTGGGCAACTCGATAAGATTGCTGGTCAAGACTCCAAACACCGATGCCGTCAGCTCTCAGCGGCTCGAAGCCGAATTGAAAGAACTCCTCGAGGACTACCCTCAGTACTCTCCATACATAGCCTCGCCCCTCTTGATAATATCCGGTGTCAACAGCGAAATCCTCGCCAGCCAGGTAAGTACGATCGTATGGGCTTTGATAGTCATAACTCTGCTCCTGATAGTTGTCTTCAGATCCTTCAAGCTGGCGATAGTGTCGGTTCTTCCGATAGCCATGTCGGTGTTCTTCAACTTCTCTTACATGGCTATACTGGGCATTAAACTGGAGATCTCTACCGCGATTGTCGCGGGAATACTGCTGGGAATGACCATAGATTACGCGATCCATCTCATCAACAGGTTCATAGAGACGAAAGATATCTACAGGGCCAGGCAGGAAGTAAAACCGGCTATATTTTCCAACACCGTAGCGCTTGCGGCGGGCTTCGCAACTCTCGTATTCGCTCCCCTGAAGCTGTTTTCAGGGCTGGGATTGCTTCTTGCCATCGGCATGGTCACCGGCGCGATACTGACGCTCACGCTGATACCGCACATAATCAGGAGCAGGAAGAAAACTACCGGTTGATCTCCCTGTCTCCTATGAAGAGCTGCACATCTTTGCGAGAGAGTAAAGTCTCCAGGAACTCCTCTTCGGATCTCTCATCGAAAGCGAACTCGAGAAAACTGCTTATGGAGTTGTAGAGGTACTCCTCGCCGCCGCCGGTCATGAAAGTGCCGGTGAAGCCCAGGTAATGAGCCAGTGGCGACAGATGGTCCAGCATCGCAAAATCCGGGTGGTTGGCGTTAGGTAGCTTGAGGTGATAGGGTTTAACCTCACCGCTGTTTGTCAGCAGGTAAAGATTCCCCGCCTCTTCTCTCTCCAGCCATTTGCCTGTTTCCATCACGAGAGCCGGTATATCCATCCCCGCTTTGAGTTCATCGTCGGTCATTACGAAGAGTGCCGGATCGAAGGAGACCAGCGCATCGATCCTCTTCTCTCGCTGCGAGAGGAATTGAATCACGCCTCCACCGCCGGAATGACCGAAGACCGCTATTCTGTCGGTATCGAAAAAATCTACCGGAAGCCTGTCGCCGTCGGCCATGTTCTCTAACTCATCGATCACGAAGGAGAAGTCGCCGGCCATCAGTTCCATTCCAAGTCTTACTCCTTCTTCGAAACTATCCGCGCCGGGAAATTGCTCGGCCCTCTCTCTTGAAAAATGCGCCTGCGTACCGTCGGAAAACTCCACGACGGCCGCCCCGTAAGGGTGTTCTATCCCTATCACCACGTATCCCCTGCTGGCGAGATACTCTGCGAAAGAGAAGTAGAGAGGTACGATGGCCGGAGTACCGGGTGAAAATATCACCACGGGTGCGCCGCCTTCGATCATCAGAGGTTCGGCCTCAAGGTAGGAATTGGATTTCACGGTTCTGAGGTGCTGGAAAATAATCGCCGGCAGCTCGTAGTTGCTGGCCAGACTGTTTATGAACAGAGGGGCGTTCCTGAACCAGGGACTCCTCCTGTTGCCCGCCGTATCAGCGGCCGGGTACCAGACATCCACGACCAGCCTCCTGGACATGGTGACGTCGGCGAAGGGGTCCTGCCTGGATTTGTCTTCGAGCTCGATTATCTTCAATCCCACATCGTACCGGCCGCCGGGAGAGGGCCAGGTCACGGTCGGAAAGAGATAAACCATCAGACCGACGACGGCCGCCAGAGAGAGTCCGATGAGAATACCGGTATCTATAATTCCCTTTTTTCTCTTCACAAGCATCACCTCGGTTCAATTATCGCATAAAAAATATCGGAAAACAGCGCCTCGAAAGAGTCATCACCGAAATTACCATGATGGCCGGTGAATTTGCGGCCACATCGAACCGCGATTCAAATCCTGTAAAATGATGAGAGAATACAGTTGTGGCTCACGAAATCCGTTCATCTGGAGAGATCTTTATGAGAGTGGAGAGGTTACTGGGAATCACCATAGTCTTGCTTGGCAGGAGAAGAGTTCCGGTTCGCGAACTGGCCGAGAGGTTCAGCGTCTCGTGCAGGACGATACACAGGGACCTAGATGCGCTGTCGATGGCCGGCATACCCGTGGTCACGGTTCGCGGAAGCGGCGGAGGCGTCGAAATAATGGAAGGGTACAGACTCTCCAGCACACTCTTCAACCAGGACGAACTGCTATCCTCGATCGTCGCTCTGGAAGGACTGGGAAACGCTCTCGACAGCGACTCCATAACGAGCGCGCTCGAAAAGATAAAAGGGCTTCTCTCGAGAGAACAGCAGGAAAAGATAGAGGGGAGAAGGTCTCTCTTTCTGGATATCTCGCCGTGGTTCTCCAGTCAGATAGAGGAGCATATGCTTTCGCAGATCAGGGAAGCCATTTCGAAAAGCCTTCTCATTTCCTTCAGATACATGAACAACAAGGGTCAGGAATCGAGAAGAAGAGTGGAACCCATGTCGCTCGTCTTCAAAGGCTACACATGGTACCTTTACGGGTATTGCCTGCTCAGGGACGATTACAGGTTCTTCAAACTCTCCCGCATGGATGAACTGGAGATAACCACGGAGAGTTTTACGCGCAGGGAGAAAGAGCTCGAAAAGAAGCGTGTGGAGAACTCCATCGACTGGCAGGAAAAGCTGGAAAGGATAGTCATAAAAATCTCCTCGAAGGTTCGGGCAAGGGCCGTAGATACCTTTGGAAGAAAGGCAATCAAATTTATACCAGACGGCACCGGATTGGTGGAGGTTTTCTGGCCGCTAGACGAGTGGTTGTATTCGACGATTCTCTCTTTTGGAGCGGATATAATCGTTATAGAGCCCGGGTCTCTCAAAGACGAAATAAAAAAGAGATTGATATCTATGTTGAATAGGTATACATAAATTCCAAATATGACTCACTTATGTCATATTATTTCTGATAGTATTCTCTCGGAGGTGATCGAGGTGAAGATGTTAGCTTTCTGTGGAATCGATTGTGCGAATTGTCCGGCATACATCGCGACTTACGAGAACAACGACCGGTTGAGGACCGAAACGGCCGCCAAGTGGTCGGAGATGTTTCACTCTTCCATAAAGAAGGAAGATATAAACTGTCTGGGTTGTCACAGTGGCGGTCCTTTGTTCTCCTACTGCAAAGAGTGCGGGATAAGGAAATGCGCGTTGGAACAGAAAATCAAAGAAACCTGCGCCGAGTGCGCCGATTACTCCTGCCAGTTGCTCACAGAGTTCCATAAAATGCTTCAGGAGGAGAAGAAGATACTCGACAGGCTCCACTCGGAGATAGAAATGCGCAGTTGAACGGGGATGTCGCGTCTCCCCGGTTCCGGCGGAATATCCGTGTTAAGCCGGAGGCTCGAGAGAACGGGGGTATTGTCCATGTTGGAAAGAGAGTGTTTCGATCGTGCGAGGAAATTGGTTAAGGAGTTCGGCGGCGTAGTGTACATATCTTTCGCCGCCCCGGAAAAGAGAGACTCAGCCATTACAAATATACGCTTAATTTAGTCATAGACCGGCAAAAGGCCAGAGACGCTTGAAAGCGCTTCCGGCCTTTTTTTATTTTCTATGGTTCCACTCTATACCGGGTTTAATCGTTTCCAGCAGTCTCAATTTCCTTCTGGCTTCCTTTGTACCCATCTTCTTGAGTATGAACTTGCCCAGGGCGTATTCGAAGGGAAACCACGACACGTGGCCTATCGGGATTATGTACCTTTTGGGTCTTTTGAAGGCCTCCCACAGCTGTTTTCTAGTCTGGTAGGGAAGGGTTTTGTCGAAGAGCGCTTCGATCATGGTCACCCTGTCCCGGTCGCTGAACCTGGCGTAGGCCAGCGGGTCTATCTTGAAGAGCGGGTGGAGATCGGATTCGATCAACTGCTCGACGCTGGAGAATTCGTGTAGCCGGTGAATATCCCTTTTGAAACGTTCTTCGAGACGCTTCTCATCGTTGAGAAAACCTTCCGATCCCAGTCCCCTGGCGAATGAGCCTCTCAGGGATTTGAGTACGGGAGAGCCCCATATTATCCTGGCCATGTTGCCGCCAACCGTCATCAGGATCATGTTCTTGATCCTGTCTTCCAGAGCGTTCACGATGGTCGCCACCATTCCTCCCAGACAGTAACCGAAGAGACAGTTGTTGTCCCACCAGATCTTCTCCTGCTGAAGAAAATCGATCGTCGAGAGCGTATCTACGACCGCCTGTTCCCAGAACCTCACGAGTCTGGAGAGATCGTGGGAGAAGTAATCCTTGCCGCTCGTGGAGCCTGTGGCGGTTCTGGTGTAATTTCCCGGAAGGATCATCACGGTGGCCTGAAGTCCGGCGCTGGCCAGATGGCTTCCCATCCAGAAGAGAAAGGGAATATTCACAGTTCCCAGGCCGTGCAAAATAATTATAGAGCCGACCGGGTTCTCTCTGGGTGAGAAGTGATAAAGCTCGACATTCTCGCTGCCCTTTGCGCTGTAGGCGTATCTGGAGGGATACCTGATCAGCGAGCAACGGTAATGTTTTCCCTTGAATATATATCCGCTGGAAAAATCTATTCTCTCTTTGGTGTAAGAAAAATCCGGAATCATATCTCTACCCTCTCGACACGCCCGCACAGCCCCCTGCAGAAGCCGTCGCCGTCACTGATTATCACGGCGATCTTCCCGGCCTCGACGATTCTCTGAAACAGACCGTTGAGGACTCTCAGCAGCGAGGGATCCAGTCCGATCGAAGGCTGCAAGAAGATGAAGAGATCGAAGGCTTTGAAGCCCATATCTGCGAGTTCCCTGTCCCGGGTCGTTATGAGGGGGAGGAAATTCTTGGCCAGTCCCATGCTCGCCAGATACTCCCTGACGGAGACCGGCGGCTCCCTGTTGAGCGACGCCCCTTTCTTGAAGGACCGGCGGAATTTGAAGCTCTCCCTCTTCTGCAACATCTGACAGATCACGAAGCCGTTGTTTTTGTAGTTGGTTCGAAAGTACGCGCTGTGCGAAGAAGTTTTACGGGCGAAACGCTCGAAGAAGTTCTTGGCCTCTTCGAATATCGGGACGGCGTTCTCTCTGAACGGGTTCTGACGGGTTATCGCCCTGGTGATATCTCTCATCCCCTGTCGGCTTTCGCAGAGCAGGCAGACCGTTTCCCCCTTCGTCAATCTCAAGCTCTTGCCGGTGTCGGCCAGGTCCTCCACAACGATGAAGGCTTCACCGGATCTGTTCTCGATAGGCACCGGAGGTTGCGGGTGAAACTCCACGGGGAGCTCGCCGGCATTTTCTGCCGTAACATCGATGAGCCTGCCGCGTTCGATTATCGAAAGAGTGTCCCCCAGCAACATGATTTCTGGGTCAACCGTGGTGAGAAGCACGGAAATTCCTTCGGCTGTAAATTCTCTGAGGAGTTTCAGGGCTCTCTGATGGAGAGAGCCGGACAAACCCGTCAGGGCGTCGTCTATTATCAGCAGGGAGGGTTTCGATGCGATGGCGGTGGCTATTTCGAGGAAAAACTGAGAGTCGCGGTCTATTTCCAGGGCCTTTTTCGAAGGATCCAGTTCCAGGCCGACCCTCTCGAGTATGGCCCCTGCCCTCTGGTTCATCTTCTTTCTACTGGTCAGGAACTGACCGATACCCAGAAAGATATTTTCGGCGAGCGTGAGGTCCGGGACCATCATATATTCCTGGTGAACCATGGCCATTCCCAGTTTCCTCGCATCTTTGAAGCTCTCGATCTCCACCTGGCGCCCCTCGATGTACACGCTACCGCTATCTCGCTCGAGCTGGCCGGTCAGGATCTTCACAAACGTCGACTTGCCCGAACCGTTCAGACCGCCTATCACGTGAAGCTCGCCGTGTCTTATGTTGAAATCTATTTTATCCAGAACCTTGTGACCGTCGAAAGACTTTCCGATCGCTCTGGTTTCAAGTATCAAATCCACCACTCCTGTGACTGTTGCCAGAGATATTACTATACTACCACTCACGGCGGTCTCTAAAAAGTTTTACGATGAATTAATTCCCTATCAGGGTTGAACCAGAGGGATCAGGAGATACCGGCCGCTTTCTGGACTGCCAACGAGCAGGTTCTTCTCCTGTATCGAAAGGTTGAGTGCCGGGGCCTTCATTCTCGAAACTACCGAATGAAGTCTGTGAGGGTCGATCTGAACGACGAAGCTGCCTCCGGAAAAGCTCGAGGCTATCGACTCGTAACGCAGATTGGCGGCTTTGAGGTAGAAGCTGAGAGTCGAGTTTTTGGAGATCATCAGCACCGAGAAGCCTCTTCTGGAGAGCCTTGTGATCTTTCCCAGCGCTATCAGGAGTTCTCTCCTCTCCACCCGGTGTCCACCGCTGTTTCTTATCAGCGAAATCGGCGGAGAGAAAGTGGTTTCATCGGTGCAGACAGAAAACAGTAGCGGTCCGACCTTGAAGCCGAGTTCGGATATTCCGACTCCGGTGTCTATCTCTTCGACCTTCAACTCCTCAAAGGCCTTTACCAGATGGCGGGCGGTAACGTACGGGATCGAAAAGGCGAAACCGTACTTGGGCAGGGAGTCTATGGAAGCCACCAGGACCAGCTTCCCGGCGGCGGCTGCCATGTAGGTCTTTTCTTCTTTCGAAAAGATCTCGATCGAATCTCCCTCCATCGAGGCGGCCGAGACGAAATCGAGGCCGTCCCTGAACTCTTTCAGCGAGTAGCGGAAGGAGAATTCGAACTTTCTCTCCATGAGCGGCAGTTCTTCCGTCCTAGTTCTGTCGAGAGTCAGCGTCTCGGAGCCCGTCGATATTTTGATCTGGCTCCCGGTAGTTGAGAAGGTAACGGTGGTATCCCTTTTTCCGGGCTTCAGAGCCCTGGCGTAATCGATCGGAACGGTGTACACACCGGTAAAGGGGTCGACCTCGATCGGAGAGGAGAACTCGAGCTTGGCGCAGCCGTCGCTCACGAAAAACTTCAGGCCCCGCCTGTGGTAGATCTGGAAATAACGATAAGTGGGCTCTACCGTTCCGGCGACCCTGTTCAGAAGATCGATGAGTCTGGAGTACTCTTCAGAGTTGATACTGAATTCCATCGGCCACCTCAGAAAAGCGTTATCTGTTCCTTCTCGGGGAGTCCTTTGAGGGCTCCGTACTTTCTGAGCATCTCGATGCTGGTTTTGTTGAGAGACGTCCTTCTCATGAGGTCCTCGACGGAGGAGAAGGGTCTCTTTTCCCTCTCCATATCGATCGACATCGCGGCCTTGTCTCCCATGTTCTGGAGACGATTGAAAGGTATCCTCAGCGTCTTCCCTTCGATCTCGAACCTGGTGGGATGTGACTTCATGAGATCCACGTTCAAGAAGCCGAAGCCTCTGAGAAGCATCTCCATGACCACTTCCAGCAGGGTTTCTTTGGCCCTGTCCTTGACGTTCCTGTCCTGTTCGGCTCTCAATCTGAGTATCTCTTTTTTGATAGAGTTCAAATCGGAGGTGCAGAGGTCGATATCGAATTCGTCGCCCTTTATTGAGAAATAAGTGCTGTAGAAAGCGAGGGGGTGGTGGACCTTGAAGTAGGCCACCCTGTAGCCCATGCTGACGTAAGCGGCCGCGTGTGCCTTCGGAAAGAGGTATTTGATCTTCTTGCACGAGTTCAGGAACCATTCGGGAACCTTGAGCGCCCTCATCGCCTTCTCGTCATCTTCTTTGAGGCCTTTTCCCTTCCTGACTTTCTCCATGATCTTGAAGGCCTGGGCCGGTTCCATTCCCCTGGATATCAGGTAGTTCATTATGTCGTCGCGGCAGGCGATGACCTTCGAGAGGGTGGCCTGGCCGGAAGTGATGATGTCTTTGGCGTTGTTGAGCCAGACGTCCGTCCCGTGCGAGAGCCCGGATATCCTCACCAGCTCTCCGAAGGTGGCCGGCCTGGTGTCGGTGAGCATTCCGCGGACGAACCCCGTTCCAAATTCGGGGATACCCAGAGTCCCCATATCCGTGCCCAGCTCCTGCGATCTGATACCGAGAGCCTTGACGGAGGAGAATATGGATAACGTGTCACGATCGTCCATCGGGATATCCTCGGGGTCTATTCCGGTTATATCCTTGAGCATTTTTATGAAGGTGGGATCGTCATGGCCCAGCGCGTCTATCTTGACGAGATCGTCGTGGATGACTTCATAGGCGAAGTGAGTCGTCAGCGTGGAGCTTTTCGTGTCGTTCGCCGGATGTTGAACCGGTGTGAAGTCGTGTACGTCCAGGTCCTTGGGGACGATCATCAGTCCTCCGGGGTGCTGCCCGGTGGTGCGCTTTACACCGCTTATTCCCCGGGCGATCCTCTCCTGTTCGGGTCTTCTGAAGGTTTTCCCGCTCTTTTCACTGTAGGCCCTGACAAAACCGTAAGCCGTTTTCTCCGCGAGCGTGGAGATCGTGCCGGCTCTGAAAACGTGGTCCCTTCCAAACAGCTCCTCTATGAAGGAGTGCGCCCTTTCCTGATATTCGCCGGAGAAGTTGAGATCTATATCGGGCACCTTGTCTCCCTCGAATCCCAGAAAAGTCTCGAAGGGGATATTCTGGCCGTTCTTCTTCATCTTCCCCGAACAGGTGGGACAGAACCTGTCCGGGAGGTCGTAACCGGATTCGACATCGGTTTCAGGAAAGATCGAATTCCCGCACTCGGGACAGAGATAGTGCGGCGGTAGCGGGTTGACCTCGGTTATCCCTATCACGTTGGCCACCAGCGAGCTGCCGACGGAGCCTCTCGAACCTACCAGATAACCGTCTTCGTTCGATTTCTGCACCATCTTCTGGGCGATCAGATAGAGAACGGCGTAACCGTGGCCGATTATCGCGTTCAACTCCTTCTCCAGACGTTTTTCTACTATCTCCGGAAGCGGGTCTCCGTATATCCTTCTGGCGTTCTCCATTGTGAGTCTCCTCACCTCGTCTTCGGCGCCCTCTATGATCGGTGGATGGAGCTTTCCCTGAACGGGAACGATCTCCTCGATGAGCGAGGATATATATCTGGTGTTATCTATCACTACCTCGCGCGCGACAGCCTCGTCTTCGAAGATCTCCATGGCTTTGGCCAGCATCTCTCCGGTCGTGTGGAGATGAAGGTCCGGCTGATTCTGGAAATTCTCGTAATCCTGCGCCGCGTTTATCGCGGCCCTGAATATCTTTTCATGGGGTTCCAGGAAGTGGACGTCGCCGGTCATTACGACGGGTATGTTGAGTTTCTTTCCGACTTTGTAGAACTCCCTGTACATGTTCTTCAAAGTCTCCGCGGATATGTTGGCCTCTCCCTCGGTCGAATCGATAGTATCCAGAGGCATTACCTCGATATAATCGTAAAACTTGGCTATCTCCTCCAGTTCCTCGGTGCTGGCCCCGGAGATGTAGGAACGCGCGAACTCGCCGGAAATACAGGCCGTGCCGATAAGCAAACCTTCGTGCAGTTCGTTGAGAACGCTCTTGGGAATTCTCGGCTTCATATAATAGTGTTCGGTGTGGGAGATGGTCACGAGCCTGTACAGATTTCCCAGTCCCTTCTTGTTTCTGGCCAGAATACTTATGTGGATGGGTTTGAGGGAGTTCAGATTCAGATTTTTCCTGAGTCTGTCGAGCTCGGTGACTTTCTCGACGCCCCTCTTTTTGGCCATGGAGATGAACTTTCTGAGGACCTCCGAGGTGACTCTGGCGTCTTCGCTGGCCCTGTGATGCTCGAAGTGGCCGAGCTTCAATTTTTTGACGATGGTATCCAGCGAGTAACTCTTAGATTTTATGAGGCTTTTAGCGAGTGCCAGTGTGTCTATGCAGGGCATTTCCCAGTCTCCTCCGAAATGCTTCTTGACCGTGTTGCGCACGAAGCCGTAATCGAAGAGGGCGTTGTGGGCCACCAGTATGGAGCCTTCGCAGAACTTTATGAATCCCGGGAGAACGGTCTTTATGTCTTGTGCGCTCTCCAGATCCTCGTTGGTTATTCCGGTTATGCTGGTGATCAGTGAAGAGACCTCTTTAGACGGTTTGACGAAGGAAGAGAAGGTGTCGATTATCTCGTTGCCCTCGACTCTCACGGCGCCGATCTCTATTATTTCGTCCTCTTTGGGATTCAGGCCTGTGGTCTCGAGGTCGAAGACCACGAAAGAAGCCTCCTCCAGCGAGAGGGCCTCGTCTTGAAGGTTGTACAGGATCGGCTCGGAATCGTTTATCATGTAGCCTTCCATGCCGAAGATGGCCTTTATTCCGGCCTTCTTGGCCTCGAAGTAAAACTCGGGAATCGACTGCACGATGCCGTGGTCCGTTATGGCGACGGCGTCATGGTTCCACTCTTTCAGGGTCTTGATAAGGTTTTTGGTCTCGACCACAGAATCCAGGGCGCTCATCTTGGTGTGAAGGTGAAGCTCGACTCTTTTGACGGGAGCGTTGTCCTCTCTTCGCGCAAGGCTCGTTCTGACGATATCCCTCGGCACCAGGACATCCTCCTTCAGCCACGTATCGGTCTCCATCTTTCCCCTGACGGTTATTTCGTCACCGTCTTCGAGCCTGGTGGAGAGGTTTTTCGCATCTTCACGCGTGATCCTCACGCAGAGAGAATCGGTGTGATCTGTGAGGTTGAACATGAGGACCGGGAAGCGGTTGTTCCGGAACTCGAGCCCGAAAACTTTTCCGCTGACTACCAGGTCGCTCTCGTTGCCTATTACCTCGCTCATAGTTCTGGAAACGGCCTTTATTTCCCTGCCAAGCAGGATTCTCTCCACGATTGCAGGTTGGGATTCCGGCTGTTTTTCGATTTCTCTCTCAAGGATAACGGCTTCTGCGAGAGCCTCCGCTTCGGCTTCTGGCATCTCCTCAAGAGTTATCTCGAAAGGTATCGCGGTTCCGGCGACCTTTTCTATCGCCATCCGAATGTCGGCCTTCTTTGAGTTTATTCTCTGAAGCGAGAAGTGGTCGCTCACCGTTATGGTGATCTTGTTCCCATCATACTCGATTCTCGAAGAGGAAAGGTACGAGCTGGCTCCGTTGGTCCACTTTAAGATCTCTCTCGGATCGAATTCCGCTACTCTGGAAGACGGCCCGGCCGGTTCCTCCGTCTCACTTTCACGGAAGGTTAGTTGTATCCTGGACTTTAGCTGGGCAGAGGCGATTTTCTGGAATTTCGTGCGGAGAAAGTCCTTCAGATCGTCGGGGGTCTTCCCGCAGAAGATAAAAGTGATCTCCTTTTTCCCCGGGTTCAGTATTATGTCCGAGAGCGTGCTGTCTTCGCACTGACAGTCCGGGTAGAAACCCAGAACGTTCTCGATAATCCGGGATGCCGGCAGGTTGATCTCTCTTATCTTCAACTTCATCTAACACCTCCGGGAAATCTTCTCGATGAAATATGACACCAGGCAACGGCCAGTGCGTCGGCTGCGTCGTCGGGTTTGGGCGTCTCACTCATGCCGAGAAAGGCCTTCAGAGTTCTCTGGATCTGTCCCTTTTCAGCCCTTCCATAGCCGGTAACGGCCATTTTTACCTGGTGTGGAGTGTATTCGTATATCGGGACGCAAAGCCTTCTGAGGACCAGAAGTATCACCCCTCTGGCCTCCCCGACCTCGATGGCGGTGGTAACGTTTCTGAAGAAGAAGAGCTCCTCGACCGCCGATTCGTGTGGCGAATACTTCCTCGTAATCGCTTCGAGCTCGTCGTATATCTTCAGAAGCCTGTCGGGAATCGGTTCGCCGGATTCTGTCTTTATCGCACCGTAAGCCACAAGATCTACTCTGGATGCGCGGGCTTCGATTATTCCATAACCCAGAGTCCCAAAACCCGGATCGATTCCGAGCACTCTGACAGGATCGGACAATTTCTGCACCTCCAGTTCTATCATTCTAACGCCGGAAATTTGTTTAGGCCTTCCAAACTCTTTGTGGCAGTAACGCTCAGGGGTTTGACATACTTAGAGTCTTTCCAGAAGCCAATTACAGAGAAAAAACCGGGTTTACAAAGTTTCTTTTACAATACGAAAAACATAATTCTGATCGCCAGCTTTTTCGTATCAAAGATTTTTGGTGCTTTATGAACGCACCGGTATCTAACGGCGAACGGGCACTTTGAATAAATCTCCGGGGAATCGGACACAACCCTTCACGGACCAATTTACATTCTATCCCTCTTTATAGTGAAGAATGTGAAGAAGGGGATCTTTACTGTTGAGGCTGTGTTTAAAACCGGGTACAAACCGTCTCATGAAGAAACAAAAAAGAGAGTCCCTCAGGACTCTCTCTGGCGGGGACGACGAGACTTGAACTCGCGGCCACCGGTGTGACAGACCGGCATGATAACCAAGCTTCACCACGTCCCCGAACAGATATCATTCTACATTACCCCCGGCTATCTGTCAATAGCCCCGTGTCCTGATGATCTTTGCCTGCAAAGGAAAAACCACGAGATAAGGAGAGGGCGAGACGCAAGCAGCGGGTCTCGAGGCTAGAGTATCGAAAGAACGGAAGAGGAGAGAGAGAGAAAGAGAGAGGAGAGAGAAAGAGAGAGGAAAGAGAAAGAGAGAGGAAAGAGAAAGAGAGAGGAGAGAGAAAGAGAGAGGAGAGAGAAGAGAGAAGAGAGACACTCTTTCTCGGCTCTTACAAACAACCCACAACGCACAACCAACAACGGTTCTTAGTAGGAGCACAACTGGATGACAGTTCTTCTTTCTTCCCGTCATGCCGGACCCCGATCCGGCATCTCCGTCCTTGGAAAGAGCAAAAGACGTTCATTCTTGCCAGACTATAGCCACAGACGCTGTTTTTCCTCAAAACGTATTAGTTGATTATGAAGCATCTATGAGATTAATCAAAAAAAAAAGAAGTTAATTAAATCAGATCATTTCTGATTGACTGTAACTTGTTAGTTTCGTACTTTTTATTAGGTAATGCATCATGATATTATATTCGCAATTGAAAAGGATAATTTCTCCGATTATAAAAGCATATCTCATAATATCGTTCGGATCTTTAACATATTAATTAAGGAGATGATTCGTATGGTTAGAAAGGTAGCGATCTTGCTTGTCGTTTCGTTGATTTCGTCGGTGATGCTTCTTGCCGGCACTCTGTCCGGTTACCTTACCGAACGGATGGGCTGGACCTACATCGCGAGCGGAAGCGATGTCGAAATGAGTATGTATCCACCGGACGGAGCGAGGGCGCTTGAAGATGATCGTATTTTCTATGGACAGATCAAGATCGGCGATTCGACCGTCAACATAGCGATCATGGACATCGAGCCCCCTATCCTCTGGATAGACAGCGATTTCGACGGCTGTTTCCTCAACAACGTTTCGATATGCGGCCAATACGGAGGGACCGTTATCAATGAAAGACGCACCTATAAATTCAGTCATCAGTTAAGGGTCGAATATCTTTCCAACGGGAAATCATCTTACATGACCCAGGATCTTGAAATTCACGCGATCCTTCCAAAAAAGGAAGGCGTCGAAGTCGACTACTTGCTCATGAGTAGAAGGGAAGGTTTGCTGGAAGTCGACGGAGAGCTGATCGGAATCGCCCTGTTTCCTACCGCGCCCGATGGCCTGGCCGATAAGATAGACGAAGTGTTCATCGGAATAGATCTAGACAGAGATGGAACTATAGACATGGTTCACAAAAACCACGAGCTTTTCGAAGCGACCAGCGTCATAAGAATCAACGACAAGAACTACAGAGTAAGCGAGATCAGCAGGGACGGCAGAAAAGTCACGTTCGAGCAGGTCGATGAAGATGCCCGGAACAAGCCTCTGTTGAAAAAAGGTTCTACCGCACCCCTGTTCGAAGCCAGAGACGTATACGGAAAGAGCTTTTCCATGAGCGACTATCTGGGAAACCCCGTCATCGTAGTCGTGACTTCGAAGAGACCGCTTGAAGTTTTCACCGGCGGAGTTCCATGCGCTACCGGTGATTGCGAAGATACCGGCAGAGAAGAGAAGAGGTTGAGCAGCCTTTTGAATGAACTTGTCGCATGGAACGAGTATTCCACAAAACCGGAAGTTGAACTATTATGGCTTTACTCCGGCGACGAAATCACTTCTGCAGATTCTCTTGACGAATACTCCTGGTTGCACCTGATAGCCGATAAATCGGCGGTGGAGCTTTACAGCACACCCCTGTCGAACGGTATGTTCATGATCTCGAAGGATGGCAGGATAGCCTATCTGGATGATTATGTCGTCCAGGCGGGCGACGGTTCGATTCCCGTATATCCGGTGTTCAGAATTCCCACTTTCGGGATGACGGGTTCAAAGTGGTTCAGGGAGTTCGTATATAACGATTGAATCCTCCGAAAGCTTGAGAAAAGCGCCTGAAAAGAAGCAGTGTTAAGTGTTTTTAGATACGGCAAACGTAAAAGTAGGGAGCATACTTTCAAATAGCCGTTCATAGTGTAGAAAAAGAGTGCTAAATCACTTTGCTCCCTTCAGGTTGGACAAATTCGGGCTTGGGTTTCCTGAAAATAGACTGTATCATTAATTTGCAAAGGATGTCCCCGCGTCCTGTTGCGAGTTGGTTCCAGGCCCATAATATTTGGAGCCAACCTCCCTCCTGAAGAATTTTCCACCCCGAGGGCCGCCGAAAGCGGCCCTTTTGTGTTGAATTGATAGAAATTACATGCTAGAATTAAACCCGTCAAGGCGACGTAGCCAAGGGGTCAAAGGCGGAGGTCTGCAAAATCTCTACTCAAGGGTTCAAATCCCTTCGTCGCCTCCAGGAGAGGACGTGTCCGTCCTCTCTTTTTCTACTTCCCTGAGGAGTCTGTTGAGTATCTCGTCCCTGTTATCGACGGTCAATTCTACGCTCCTTATTCCCATGGATCTCTTGAGGTGGTCGATGAAAGAGTAGTTTCCCTTCCGAAGGATGCAGATGCAGTTTTTCGAACGTCGTATAGCCGCCACCACGGCCTGCTGGAATTCCGGAGACTCCTCTTCGAGAAAACCTATTTCATCCATGATGAGGAAGCAACTCTCCGGTATCTCCATGGTACCGAGCTCTCTTGCCGCCTCTTTGAAGCCTTCTTCGATTATCCTCAACCTTCCGGAGTTTCTCTCGCCGATCATGAAGGAAAGGCCGTTTAGAAAGTGGAGAAACAACCTCTGACCTTCCGGCTCGAACCTTGTCTCGAAGCCCTTCACGTTTACGAGGGGCTTTATCTTCTCTACTAGATAGGTCTTGCCCACGTTTTTTTCACCTGTAACGAAGTATTTCATCTCATTCCCCCAGTTCAAATTACTATGGTCCGGTGGACCAGCTGACAATTGGAAAGAAACTAACGGTGTTTCAAAAATATGGCATCTGATGTAGAATACCAGAGAAAAGGTGGATAAACGTGCTTTCGGAAGAGAGTGCGCTTTTCTGGATAAGAGTTACTTTCCTGGAGTGCATGGTGAAACATGAGAGCGAGTTATCACCTCACATTGAGAAAGAGTAATTACTATCGACACGTTTTCAGTATAATTCGATTCTTCGCATTAGTCAATTTGCCGGGAGGCTTTCGAAACCGATCTATACTTTTTTAAAGTTGAGCACATTTGAAAGGAACCTGGCAAATCGGTTGGAGGTTTAAATGAAGGTTCTGCTTTATTCCGAAGGAAAAAAGCTCTTCAGCAAGTCCGGCGTGGGGAGGGCCTTGAAGCATCAGATGATAGCGCTGGAGAAGGTTGGGGTCGCCTACACAACCGATGAAGAGGATAATTACGATCTGGCTCATATAAACACAATCGGTCCGGGCGGGGAGAAGGTGCTCAAAAAGTCCAGGAAGTCCGGTTTGCCTGTCATCTACCATACGCACACCACGTTCGAAGATTTCAGGAATTCCTTCATGTTCTCTAATTCTCTGGCCCCTCTTATAAAGAGCAGGATAAAGAGGCTCTACTCTTCCGCCGATTTCCTGATTTCACCCAGCGAGTACACCAGGGATCTGGTTAGGGGTTACGGTGTGAATCTTCCCATAAAAGTCATTTCTAACGGCGTAGACAACGAGAAGTTCAGCAGAAACGCCTTCCTGGCAGAATCTTTCAGAAAACAGTACGGTATAGAGGGACCGCTGGTTATCTCTGTGGGGTTGCCCTTCTCGAGGAAGGGAGTGGTAGACTTCTGCGATATCGCAGCGAACAAAGCGGATATTAGGTTCTTCTGGTTCGGCGCAAAAATCACCTCTCTTCTTCCCGCAAAGATAAAGAAATTACTCAACCATCCTCCGAAAAACGTGATCTTCCCGGGCTTCGTTCCGCAGGAGACTATCATGGGCGCCTACTCGGCCTGCGACGCCTTCTTCTTTCCGAGCTACGAGGAAAACGAAGGTATCGTCGTCCTCGAAGCCCTATCGATGGAGGCACCTATATTGATAAGGGACATACCCGTTTACAGAGGCTGGATGAGGAGTGAAGAGAACTGTCTGAAGGGGAGGGACAACCGGGAGCTTTCACTCCTTCTGGACAGGTTGGTAGCGGATAAAAAACTCGCAGGGAAACTCACTTCCACAGGAAAGGAGACGGCTCTGGAGAGAGATCTCTCGATAATCGGCCAGAAACTCAAAAACACATACCTCGAGGTCCTTGAAAAAAGATGAAGAGATCCAAAAGAAACTTCCTGATCGCGCTGTCGCTCAGTGTGGTGATCATCATCGTTATACTGGGCGCCACCGATTTCAGAAAGTCGATCTCCTATCTTTTGAACGCCAAGCCCCTGTGGATAGCCCTTATATTCGGCCTCTCGATCTGCAGCTGGTTTTTCGAGGCTCTGACGCTTAAGGTCTTCGCGGTGATGAGATCGCTTTCCGTCCCGCTCACGTACCTCTTCAAAATAACCGTGATAGGAACTTTTTTCAACGGGATAACACCGTTCTCTTCGGGCGGCCAGCCGGCGCAGATAGTCATCATGCAGCGCAGAAACATATCCGTCGGCGAATCGACGGCTATGCTGGTTTCCAGGTTTCTTATCTACCAGAGCGTGATCACGGTTCTCGGAGTTATGGCCATCTTCGGGGCCTACCCGGTGGTTTCGGGCAAGATCTCGAATCTGGCGGTTCTTTCGATCTTCGGTTTTTTGATCAACAGCGCCGTGCTCTTCTTTCTGGTTCTCTTTTCTCTCAGTCCCGGGTTCACAGCTAAGACGATAAGCGTGATCGTGAAAATTCTGGGCTGGTTGAGAATAGTGAAAAACGTCGATCTGGCAATCGAAAAGTCGCTGAAGGAGCTGGGCTTTTTTCACTCTTCCATGTCGGAACTCATGAAAAGGCCTTTGGTGTTGATTCTGGCCAGTTTGGCCACATTTGCCCAGTTGATCTGCCAGATCTCCATCCCGTACTTCGTGGCTCTGTCGATGGGGATCGAGATGAACTACTTCGAGATCACGGCCGTTCAGTTGATCCTCTTCCTTGTCGTCTCGCTCATACCGACGCCCGGGGCCAGCGGCGTTTCCGAGGGCGGGTACCTGCTCTTCTTCCGGCCCTTCTTCGGCGAAAGCATAGGCGCCGCGCTCCTGGTGTGGCGGTTCTTCAGTTACTACGTGAACATAATATTTGGCGGGCTGGCCACGGCCCACGAGATAGGTTTCAAATCTAAACTTCGTTCCTGAGAACTCTCCCGTAGAGGTCGAGGGTCTTTTCGGTGTTGGCCTCGGCCGAGAAATCCAGAGAGATCTCGCGCGATCTTTCCGACATCCTCTTCCTCATGGAATCGTCCTTAAGAACCTCTATGATAACTTTGTAGAGATCGTCCTTCGAGGGACACATGAAACCGTTGTCGCGGTCGAAGACCATGTTGGCGATGCTGTCGTCTTTGTAGGCCGCCACCGGAAGGCCCGAGGCCATCGCTTCCAGAGTGACTAGACCGAAGGTCTCGGTGTGAGAGGCGATGATGAAGAGGTCGCTGCTCTTGTAGGCCAGAGAGATCTCGGCGGGCCATTTGAGGAATCCCGTGAAATGCAGGTTACTTCCCACACCCAGCTCGACCGAAAGCTCTTTCAGCTGTGTTCTCAGCGGGCCGTCGCCCACGAGCAGCAGGTGGGAGTTGGGAATCTCCCCGTTGACACGGGCGAAGTTCTCGATAAGTTTGTCTATGCTCTTCTCGCCGCCCATTCTGCCGACGAAGATCATCACCGGATCCTCCTCGCCGATGTTGTACCGGTTTCTAAAATTCCTCCGCTCTTCTTCTGATATCTCTCTTCTGAAGGGTGTGAGGTCCACTCCGTTTGGAATTACCTCTATATGCGAGGAGACGCCGTACGTCTCAAGAAGTTTCTTGATTTTTATGGAAGGGGCTATCACCGCCCTGTTCCTGTCGCAGAAGCGTTTATCCTGCTTTCTTATATATACCCTCAGAATGGGTTCCATGAAGGGGATGTAGTGAACGTACTCCTCCATCATGGTGTGGTAAGTCGTGACACCGGGCAGGCCGAGTTTCGAGGTGACGAGGTTGGCCAGATACCCGACTATTATCGAGGTGTGGGAGTGTATAAGATCGATCTTGAGGTTCGTTATGATCTGTATCAACTCCCGGTAGTTCGTCGGAAGGCCGATTCGATGCTGTTTTTCCCAGGGAAACCTCAGAGAGGGTACCCGATACACGTTTTCCTGACTCGTGGCCTTCGGGTGATCGACCGTGAAGATATAGACGTTGTGCCCCCTTTTCTGGAGATTCTCTTCGAGCATCTTTATCATCGTCACCACACCGTTGACCTGCGGCGCGTAAGTGTCACTGAACATCGCTATATTCATCAGAAGGCCTCCAGATCGCTTGACACCAATTATCTTGTGCTTTATAATCTTTACTGTCTTGGGAGATCGTCCAATTGGTAGGACAGCGGACTCTGGATCCGCCGATGGAGGTTCGAGTCCTCCTCTCCCAGCCAGGGGCCTTCGAGGCCCTATTTTTTTGCTTTCGCGATCGAGAAGAGCGTGATTTCTTTAACGCCTTTCTCTCTTAAGACTCTAGCACATTGCCCAACGGTTGCACCAGTCGTTACGACGTCGTCGAAGAGTATTATTTTCCCGGTCGAAAGCTCCCTTTTGACACGGAACTTGCCCTCTACGTTTCCATGTCTGTCGGCCAGTTTGAGACGCGATTGTGGCGATCTCTTACCCGTCGCCACAAGAACGTCTTCGATCTTCACATCCAGGTCTCCGGAGAGTTTTTTCAGTATGAGGTGGTTGGTGTCGAAGCCCCTCTTTCTGAAGGCTTCCGCAGTTGTAGGAACGGGTACGACCGTATCTACGCCCCCTCCAAAGGCCAGGAACATTTCAAGGAGCATTTTCGAGAAGAGGCCGGCCATTTTCGGCCTGTCGCCGAATTTGTAGGCGTGAATCAATTCTCTGAGCGGGGTATCGTAACTCCAGTAAGAGTAGGCCCTGTCTATATGCGCGAGCTCAAAAGGAGCCATGATCGGCCCTTTTATCAGCTTTCCGCACTCGCTACAGAGAACGGCGTCTACTTCGATTTCGCAGTCGCAGGCCTCACACCTGTTCGGGAAAAAGTGCGAAATCACCCTCGAAATCTTCAAAGCCACCCTTCCTTTTTCAAACTTCTCAGCCGGGTAAAAATCTGGTTACTCCTGACGCTCTGGATCTCTATGCCCGGCGTCATGGACGCCCGGAGCTTCTTCGAGTAGGGTCTGTTGGGATCGACCATTCTTGCGTCGAGCACTATCACCACCCCGTGATCCCTTCTAGATCTTATGAGTCTTCCGATCCCCTGTCTGAAGGCCGTTATCATCTTCGGGTAGTAGTATTTGTTCATGCCCTCCGAAGGGTTGCGGGTTCCGTAATGCTTTATCCTCGCCTCTATCAGAGGTTCATCCGGCCTTTCGAACGGGAGTTTGTAGACGATTAGCAACTTGAGCTGCTCACCGGGGAGGTCGATCCCTTCCCAGAAGGCCCTGGTGCCGAAGATGACCGATCTCTTCGAATTTATATGCTCGGCCAGCAGGATGGCCGGGCTGTCGTTTCTCTCCTGAACGTTGACTGTTATCCCTTCCAGGTTTTTTTCGATCCTCCCGGCCGTTGTCTTCATATCGTCGTAAGAGGTGAACAGTACGAGAGATCCCCCGTCCACTATGCTCAAGGCAGTCTCGATGAACCGGGAGGCGCTTTCCAGATAAGATAGAGAGTTTGGCCTGTAATCGGGCATGTCCGAGGGCACGAAGAATTTCAACTGCTGGGTGTAGTCGAAGGATGTGCCGAGCCTTATGGCCGGATAATCCTCCCTGGCGCCTATCACGCGCCTTGCGTAGTTGAATCCGTCGCTGCCCTTGCTGTAAACCCACAGGGTCGCCGAGATGAAGATCTTGACCTTCACGTTTGGAAAGACGCTGGACATGATCCTGTCGTTCTGAACGGGCGAGGAGGTTATCTTCAATCCATTTCCGTTTAATCTCTCCTGCTTGTGTATATAGACGACTTTCGAGCTCTCCGTCGCCGTTATGCCGGCGATCTGTCTGGCCCACTCGCGGAGCTCGGCGTGCAACCCCTTCAGGATCATTGAGAGCTCTTCGCCCTTTCCCTCGCTCTGCTCCTGGACATCGTCGAGCATCTGTATCGTCTGACCGGAAACGGCGATATGGATCTGGAGTCTGTCGGCCATCTTGAGGAGAATTTCTACCAGTTCCGGAAGGGTCTCTTTCGTGAAAGTCCTCTTCTCTCCATTCGAAAGCGTTCTGCCGTGCTCGACCAGTTCCCGCAGTATGCCTTCCAGCTCTTCTGTCGCCGCGTTCATTTTGACCCAGAGTTTTCTGAGAAACTCCTCGTCGAAGTGGCGCTTTAGAAAACCGAAACAGCTTCTGACGGATTTTATGGCCTTCTTGAGTGAAGAGACCGCCTCGGCCGGGTCAAGCGTGAAACTCATGGCCTGGGTCAGCGAGTTTTCCACCTCGTGAGCCTCGTCCAAAACCAGGTATCTGAAGGACGGCAGGAGGGTGCCGAGGGCTTCGAAATCCTCCTCCTCCCCGTCCATGATCCTCAGGTTCGCCTCGCTGAAGAGCAGAGAGTGGTTGGTGACGACTATATCGGCGTTCCTGGCGTTATCGCGGGCTACGTAATAAGGGCAGGTATCGTACAGCGGGCATAATCTCCTTGTACAGTCGAATCTGTTTCCTGCCAGAGTCATCCTTGTGTCGTCTCCGAGCGTGAGCGAGTCGAGATCTCCGTCGGGAGTGAGGATAGACCAGAGAAGAACGCCGAAGATCTCCCAGGCGGAATCGCTGGCTACCAGTCCGTTTGAAACGATTCGAAGGCTCTCGTACAGCTTGCGCAGGCAGAGGTATCTTTCCCTTCCCTTGAGGGAGAGCGATCTGAGATCTTTGAGGTTCGGCAGTTGTCTTATGACCGGCAGATCTTTCTTTACGAGCTGATCCTGCAGGACTCTGGTCCTTGTCGCGACGACGGCCTGATTCATGGTGGATACGCAGGCATAGGCGATCGGGGCCAGGTAGGCCATACTCTTGCCGGTACCGGTTCCGGCCTCGATCATGATGCCGTTTTCATTCACTATCGACTCGGCTATCTCCAGACTCGCCATGAATTGCTCCTGCCGGTATTCGTATCCGGACAGAAGATCCTGCAGGAGACCGCCTTCGCTGAAGACCAGACGGATGGCTTTCTGGATATCTATTCTCTGGGTTTTCCTCTCCCTACGCTCGACCAGCTCCAGAGAGGATGAGATGGAATCCTCCCAGGGCTCGATCACCTGGCTCATCTTCAAAAACTTCTGGAGGAAGTTCCGCAGCCCTTCTCTGCCGGGGAGCCTGACGAGGATTGAGGTCAGCCCTTTGGGGAGTTTTTTTAGAGTCTCCGAGTACTCTCTTATACGGTCTCGAACGTCCTCCGCGGTCGCCGCGGCGAGGAAGTTCTTCAGGAACCTCTCATCTACCGAATACTCTGTGAGCTTTTCGGCATCGGCCAAACCGGGAATGAAAAGACAGCCGTTTCCCAGACCCTTCATGTATCCGTCGAGCTCTTCGATATCGAGCGAGACGAAAGGTTTTTCCTGGTCCACGTATCTCAGCGATATCCTTTTTCTGGAATCTCTCCTGAAAACCTTACCGAGCAGGATATCCTCCAAACTGCACCTCTCCGAAAAGCGAAAAGAAAAACCGGGCCTAAACCCGGTTCGGTGGTGCCGAGGGCGGGACTTGAACCCGCATAGGCTAAACGCCCACATGGACCTCAACCATGCGTGTCTGCCAATTCCACCACCTCGGCAACTTCACGAGAAAAATTATAACTTGACCGGATTCCTTTGTCAAGAAGCCACAACGCGGATAAAGCTCATATGAGCATCTCGAAACCTATCTTGAGAAGTTCTTCTCTGATTACGTAACGATCGATAATCGCGTTCTCGTATTCGATCTCGAGAACACCGCTGTTCACATCTACCTGCACGTGCACGACTCCGTCCAGCGAACGGAGCTTCTTCGCTATCCTGTCGGCTTCATCCTCTTTAACGAGGTTTTTGATCTGAAAGAGCCTGACGACTCTCGGCAAAGTTCATCCCCCCAAAACCATACCTTTTCCGAGCAGTCTTCCACTCAAAGCATCAACGGGATGCATCTTTTTCTTGCCGGAAAACTGCACTAACGATATGATAACACTTCCCGACCCGCAGCTTACAACCATTCCAGAGTCATCTATCTCGACAATCTCTCCGTCGATTCCGATCGTTTCCTCCGCTCCCGGTCTGGCGCCGAACAGTTTGACGATTTCTCCTCCCAGAGAGGTCCTGACTCCGGGAGCGGGGTCGAAGGCCCTGATTTTGTTAAAGACACGCGTGGCGCTGGAGAAATCTTTCAACAGAAGATCGTCGGGAAGTATCTTCGGGGCAAAAGAGGCCTCTTCGTCGCTCTGCGGTGTCAGGAAAGGGTTGCGGTTATCGAGAGAAGCGGCGAAGTTCAGAAGCATTTTCCTCCCGAGAGTCTGGAGCTTTTCAAAGAGCGTACCGAAACTGTCGGACATCTCTATCTCTATCGATTCGGCCACGGCGATCGGGCCGCTGTCCATGCCCTCGTCTATTTTGAAAATCGTGATCCCGGTCTCGGTCTCGCCGTTTTCCAGCGTCCGCTGAATCGGAGCGGCGCCCCTGTACCTTGGAAGCAGCGACGCGTGAACGTTATAACATCCAAGCGAGGGGAGCTCGATCACTCTTTTTTTCAAGAGCTTTCCGTAGGCTACCGTCATTATAACGTCGGGCGAGAGCTTGCACAGAGTATCGAACCCGTCTCCGGTGTTGACTGAATCGGGCTGGAAGACGGGAATACCGTATTTGAGAGATACCAGCTTAACCGGGGTGGGCGTCAACTTCCGGCCGCGGCCTTTGGGTCTGTCGGGCTGTGAAAAGACTCCCACTACGTTGTAGTTGCTTTCCAGCAGCGCTTCCAGATGGGAGGCCGCGAAATCCGGTGTTCCCATGAAGACTATTCTCATGGGACTAGACTTTCTCCCTCATTATCTGATTCAGTTTGGATTTTAAAAGGGCCCTTTTGGCGGACGAGAGGTGATCTACGAAGAGAACGCCCTCGAGGTGATCGGCCTCGTGCTGGACTATGCGCGCGGCGTACTCGGAGAGTTCTTCCTCGTGGAAGTTACCCTCTACGTCCTGATAGCGGAGCTTGACACTCGAGGGTCTGAAGAGATCGGCGTAGATGCCGGGAATGCTCAGGCAGCCCTCCTCCATCTGCACTGTCTCTTCGCTCTTCCAGAGGAACTCGGGGTTGATAACCACTCTGATCCCTTCGCCCGCGTCATAGACGAAGATCCTTTTCGAAACGCCGACCTGCGGAGCGGCCAGGCCTACGCCGTCTTCGACGTACATCGCCTTGCTCAGTTCCTCGACGAACTCCCTCAGTTTTTCGTCGAAAACCTCGATTTTTTTGGAAACGAGGCGTAATAAGGGGTTCCCTATGTAAATCACTTTCATCTAAGCAGCGTCAGGAGACACAGGGCTTCAGCCCGGTGAGGAATGACGCCTCCCTCCTTTCACATAATAATGATGATGATCTTTCTACAAGTTTTAGTTTTCTTACAACAATGCAGACTAACATATAGTCCGCCTCCTTACGGAGTAATTCTCCCATCGCCAATGTTATCCGACAGTTTCTCGTTAGCAGCACTGTTCCTACCCATCAGAACTGTTTAACCACTAACCGCAGAGCGTAAGACTTGGGAACGCATCCTACGGTGCCTATACATTTGCCGGTAACAGTGTCCGAAACACTTAGGCTAGTCAACCTGAGCTACTAGCTCCCGGCTTTAGCCGGGGGTCGTTGACATCTTTCCCCATCCTTTTGACAGTTCCTTCAACTCTTCGAAGTAGTCTTTATCGGTCATTATGGCATGAAGGGGCGTGACCGAAACGTAGTTCTCTTTTACCGCGCAGAAATCGCTGTCCAGTGAGCATTCGTCCTCGACAACTTCTCCGAATATCCAGTAGTAGTTATTGCCGTACGGATCCTTCCGCTTCTCGAAGTAGTCTTTGTACCTCCTGCGACTCTGTCGGGTTATCCTCAAACCCTTCAGGTCTTCCCTCGCCACCGATGGCACGTTTATGTTCAGGGCGGTGAAGGGAGGCATCTCTTTCACGTCGAACGTTTCGAGAAATTCGAGCATAAAATCGGCGGCCGTGGAATAGATGGGGTTGCTCCAATCGCTGCTCGATACGGCGATCGAGGGCGTGTCCATAACGGCTCCCTCCAAAGCGCCCGATACCGTTCCCGAATAAAGAACGTCTATACCCATGTTCTGTCCCTTGTTAATTCCGCTGATAACCAGATCGCGCTTGATTTCCGAAATCGCCAGGAGACCGAGCTTGACACAATCGGCCGGTGTCCCGTTGATCGCGTAGCCTATCATTCTGTTGCCGACTTTCACTTCCTTGGCCCAGAGAGGTGTCCTTATGGTTATGGCGTGCCCGGTGGCGCTTCTCTCAACGTCGGGAGCGACCACCAGAACGTTGTGCCTTTCCGAAAGCCTGTCGGCCAGTTCGATTATCCCCGGAGACATTATTCCATCGTCGTTGGTAATCAATATATTCAATACACTGCCTCCTCTCGCATCTTCATACTGTTCTTGTAGTATTATTTTACAATATCGAACCGGACTTTTCTGGAAAGATCGGGTCCCGTTTCACTTATGGAGAGGAAATTGAAGATAGCGCAGTTGTTCGAGAGACACCCCGAACTCGAAGAGATCTACGGGCTGGCGCGGGTCGCCTTCGAAGCCTCCCGCGATCCGGCCCACGATCTTTACCACGTCGTGAGGGTCACAGAAAACGCGGTCGAGATAGCGCTCGGGGAGGATGAATCGCTGGAGACCGCCGCCCTCGCTGCCCTCCTCCACGATATAAAGAGGCCGTCCGAGGATATAGACGGTCTCGATCATGCCGCCGAGGGAGGCAAGTACTCGCTCAAACTGCTTCTGAGCATGGGATACACTTACGACATCGCCTCGGAAGTAGCCCTGTCTATAAGAGACCACCGTTTTTCATCCGGTAAGGAGCCCGGGAGCGCTACCGGAAAGATTCTCCAGGATGCAGACAGACTCGACGCCATCGGGGCGATCGCGATAGCGCGTGTCTTTTCTTATTCGGGAAAGGTCGGTAGGCCGCTCCATTCACCGGACCTGTCGCCGCGCGACCGTTACGAAGGTTTCTCCGCGAGCGCCATAAACCATTTCTACGAGAAAATCCTGAAGATAACCCCCGAAAGTTTCTGGACCGGTACGGGCAGGGAGCTGGCACGGGAGAGGTACGAATTCACCGTCGCCTTCGTGGAGAGGTTTCTCGAGGAATGGTAGGCTTTCAGTACCTGACTTCGAAGTCGGTGAAATGCTGCTCGGGTAGTTCTTCGACCAGGCATTTCGAAATATGCGCCCGTACGGGACCGCGATCGACCCTCTGAACGAACTCGTCTATGGAAGCCTCTTCGCCGGCGCCAACTATTTCGACGCTACCGTCGTACTCGTTCCTCACATATCCGGTTATGCCCAGCGCCCGTGCAGTGTGCAGGGTGTAGTATCGAAAGCCCACACCCTGGACCCTGCCGTAAACCCTTACCCTGACGGTTCTCATAAACCCAGCTCTTCACCCACGAGTATCACCGTGTATCTTCCCTTGCGGCGGCTGGAATCGCTTACGGTCACGTAAGTTCCGCAGATCCTTTCGTTGCTTGTACAGTCCATGCAGAAGCCTGTGGCGGTGCACGGAGTGTGGAGATTCAATCTTTTCGCGTTCATCGGCGCTATGAACCTTATCCTTTCGAGCGCCGCATCAATGTCACCGACGACTTTGTTCATGCCGACAACGAGAATGACCCTTTTCGGACCGAACAAAACGGCCGCCGCACGGTTGCAGTTACCGTCCAGCAGGAGTATCTGTCCGTCGAGTGTGATGGCGTTCGCGCTACAGAGGTAGAAATCCGCCCAGAAAGCCTTTCGCAAGATCTCCTCTCTCTCTTCTCCGTCCGGCACTGCTTCGCGGTCCAGATAGTTGTAACGCCCCGATTTGAGAAGCTCTCTCGCCCCCGTCTCTTGAAGAGTGACCGATCCGCCGGAGGCCACCGTAGAACCCGCGGGGATCAGCTCCTCGAGTCTGGGAACGACCTGCTCTCTCGAGGTAAGATAGACGGCCTCTATAGATCTTTTTGCGAAGTTTTCGATCAACTTCCCGGCCAGTTTGTCGTATTTCCAGTTCAGGAGACTGCTACGCATATTTCACCCCTTTCAGGAATAACCCGGTTAGAAAGTTATGACTGTTGCGCCCCTGTCGATGTAGGGAGCCAGCGGGACGTGGTTGCTCATATCGCCGTTCAACGGTAATCCTTCCCTTTCTGCTATTTCCAGAGCGCCCATCATCTTCGAGCAGCCGTAGCACACGGCCTTGATGAGCCCTTTGCTTTTCGCCTTGCTGTAGAGAGGGAAGAGAGGATCGCTCTCCAGAGTTATCTCTTTCAGCAGAGATGGCGACTGCCCCTCGAGAACCACCGAAACGTCGAAGCCTTTTTCGTGCATATCCAGCGCGTTTAGAAGGGCGTGGAGAAAACAGGGCTTTTTTCCTTCGAATGCAAGTATCAGAACTTCTTTAGCCATTCATACACCTCCGAGTAATTTGCTCAGTTTCATAGCGTGGGAAAGATCCCCCGATAGCTTTATCCTGCCGCTCATGAAAGCCGAAAGCGGACTGATCGAACCTTCAAATACATCTCTGAAAGTTTCGATGTCGGTTTCTACAAGACAATCGGAGTTTCCGCCATTCGGGAGTATCTCCGCCCTGCCCGAGGCTATGACGACCGTGAACTCTTCCGGGTCTCCGCCCCTGACACGGAAGGAAAAACTCCCCTCGATACCTTCCAGAGTTTCGGGATTCAAATTCCCGATTTTTTCGAACGCATCTTTCAGAGTCATAAACTCCTCCTCGTTTTTGCTCTTAGAAAAAGTCTATCATCTTGTCGTAGAATTGAGAGTGATATCTATCGGGATTGGGGGATGAAAAATGGGGAGAAGCTTTTACCGCTACGCGGATTCAGTTTTGAGAGTCGCCGTTGAAAAGAATGGAGCGGTTAGATACCCGACGGGCGCGGTGATAACCTCTCCTGAGGAAGAGCTGGAGAGCGGCGGTGCAAACGGCTTTATATCAGGGATAGATTTCCATGCGACCGGCCGACCCGGCTCAATCTCCATCGAGGAGTCCGCGGAGGGTTTCGTGATCAGGATAACGCTCGGGGAAGATCAGGGAGTCTTCGGGCTCGGTCAGGAGATCGGTCCCCTCAACAAAAGGGGGAGGATATACGAGATGTACAACACCGACGATCCCGACCATTCCCCCTCCAAAACGCGGCTTTACTCCACCCTGCCGGTCTTCTATCTCATATCTCCGGGCGGATGCACGGGCTTCTTCCTCGATCACTCCGGTTACTCGAAGTTCGACGTTGCCTTCGAAAAGAGAGATACGCTGCTCATAAGCGTAGAAGGTAGCGCCTTCGATCTTTACGTTATGTCCGGAACGCCCGGGGAGATGATAAAGAAAATCTTCAGGCTGACCGGAAAGCCGCTGTTCCTGCCCGTATGGTCGCTCGGCTTCCAGCAATCGAGATGGTCCTACCCCGACGAGGAGAGCGTGATGAACATCGCCTCGAAGATGCGAGAAAAGGAAATCCCCTGTGACGTGATCTATCTCGATATAGACTACATGGACGATTACAAGGTCTTCACCTGGAACGCCAGGCGTTTCCCCGATCCCCGGTCCATGGTGAAGAGGCTCGAAGAGATGGGCTTCAAGGTCGTAACGATAGTCGATCCCGGTGTCAAGGCCGCCGAAGGATACGGGGTCTTCGAAGAGGGGAAGAGAGAAAACGTGTTCTGCAAAAGGGAAGACGGCCGGGACTTCAGACCGGCGGTGTGGCCTGGCGAGTCGAGGTTTCCGGATTTCCTGAATTCGAAGGCGAGAAAATGGTGGGGAGACCTGTACAGGGAGTTCGTTGAGCTGGGCATCTCCGGTTTCTGGAACGATATGAACGAGCCCTCGATCTTTTACACGGCCGAATCTCTCGCCGATCTCTCCGAGATGATGAAGGCTCTCAAAAACGACGGCGGTATCGAGACTGATGCTCTTTTCGGAAAGGTGGTCTTTTTGAAAAAGCACTACGATCACGGCCGGGACTTTTACCAGGAGGACGATGCCGGCATCAGACACCTCCACAGAAACGTCAGAAACGTGTACGGTTTCAACATGGCAAGGGCAGTCTTCGAAGGCCTGAAGAGGGTCAGACCGGAAGAGAGGGTCTTCAGCATAACACGCTCCTCTTACACGGGGATTCAGCGTTACGCGATCCTTTGGACCGGGGACAACGAGAGTCAGTGGGAGCAGCTTTCGAGCGAAATAAAGATGGTTCAGTCGATCTCTCTGGCCGGGGTTAGCTTCACCGGCTGCGATGTCGGAGGCTTCGGGGGAAATTGCCACGGCGAACTGCTGGCCAGATGGACGCAGTTCGGCGCCTTCCTGCCTTTCTTCAGAAACCACAGCGCCATGGGCACCAGACCGCAGGAGCCCTGGGCCTTCGACGACGAAATCGAAAGGATAGTCAAAAAGACCGTGGAGCTCAGATACTCGCTCCTCCCCTACATCTACTCCGTTCTCAGGGACTCGAGCGAGGGAAATTCCACGATGATCAGGCCCCTGGTCATGATCTGGCCGGAAGACAGAGACACATACCAGGCCGACGATCAGTACATGTTCGGCCCTTCGCTCATGGTAGCCCCCGTATATACCCTCAACGCAAGGGGACGCCACGTTTACCTCCCCGGCTGCGACTGGCTGAACTTGAGCAGCGGAGAGATCGTCCGGAAAGGTCATCGCTGGGCCGAGGCTCCGCTGGACACGGTACCGCTCTATTTGAAGGAAGACTCCCTCATATTTTCCACAGAACCTTCTCAGTATCTGGAAAGCGCTGTGTGGAGCCGAATCGAGGTAAAAGGTTTCGTCAGGAACCGGGCCGTCTTCGATCTGTACGAGGACGACGGTACGAGCGAGGCATACACCCGTGGCGAGTATTCTCTGAAGAGGATCACGGTGGAAAAACTGAACGGCGGGATCCTCGTAGATATCTCTCCGCAGGAGGGTGAGCTGAAACTCCCGGAGAGGGAAGTATCTATCGAGATAACCGATGGAGACAGGACTTACAGAACAACGCTGGCCGACTCTAGCGAGGGCGCGAGGATATCAATAAAGTAATTCGAAGTCGAAGTAAGGCAGCAATCTGGCGCCTTCCAGCATCAGGCCGGCCTTCACCTCGAATGGGTATGCCGCGTAGAGAAAAACGGTCTCTATTTTGTAAAGGACGAGGCGCCACGATAGTTTCGAACCCAGGAGTATATCTATCCTGCCACCGATCCCCTCTTTCGAGAGGTGTACGAGGTTGAAGAAGTTGAGGTTTCTCCTGGATAGTATGTATTCTGAGCTCACGGAGAGGCCGACGACGATGCTGGAATCGTTCTCGAAGTTCCAGAGCTTCACCGGAATCACGGAAGAGTTTTTGCCCAGCGTGACTCTCGAGAATATCCGCGAGCTCAATTCGAAATTGCTTCTCGTCCATTCCAGGTTTACGTTTATGCTTGCATCGGCTACGTTCGCCGTTGCCGTCTGGGTGTCCCTCACGGTGAAGGAGGTTTTTAAACGGGCCTGACCTCCGTAAAGGGCCGAGGCATCCTCGAGCATAACGTTCAAAGAACCGTAGAGCTTCAACGGATATTCCAGTCCGACCTTCCAGCCGAAAGAGAGCTTCGGGGTGAGGGGGTACTGCCTGTATATATCCAGATATGCCTCGGGTTTCAACCCTGTCAGCTTCGCCTTTCCCTCGAAATCGACGGCCAGATAGTTGCTGCTAGACAGCTGAAGATGCAGTTTCGGTTCCAGTGTCTCGAAATTCAAGGAACCGCCGGCGATCAAATGGTTGTTGAAAGTCGGATCGGAGAAGAGCAGGGACACACCGTCAAAGGGAATTACCGAGACGAAACGCCAGCTGTTGAGACCGTCGTACCGTTTCCTTGACTCGATGGGCCGTATTTCTTCTATTTCCAGAGTGCCCCGCGGAACCGATCTCGCCGCCGGTACAGGCGCATCGCTTTTCAAGAGCTTCAAGCCGTTAAGCTGTCCGGCCGCGATCACCGTGTTTTTCACTCTCACAGGATCTCTGACGTACCTGGAAAAACTGGCCAGGCCTTCCATGGTTCCGCCGGATCTGAAGAGGAAAACGTCGCTCGAGAGCTCTCTCTGAACGGAGACCAGAAAGCCGTCGGAGAAACAGCTGCCCATCTCGAAATCACTCTCGAATTCGTAAAAACCCAGTTCATTCTCTCTGAACAGGTAGAGAGCCAGGTATTTTCTCCCCTCGAAGTTTACCCTGAAGGCTATCTGTGTTCCGTCGCCGGTTGCCCTCACCGTACTTATCTGAACGCGGCTATCCGGCGCAACGAAGATATCCGAGGTTCTGTCGTTTCTCAGCGACAGTGTCTGTACCCTCAGAACTCCCTTCTCGTTTTTCAATACGGCCAGACGTTCTTTGCCGAGGTATTCGAGACTGAGTATGCCCGAATGTTTCGTCCTGGTCAGCTTGCCGTCTTTGAAAATGTACAGTCTGGCCTCCGATCCATTTTGCTTTTCGAGCAGGACGATGGCGATTTCATTTTCGAAGACGGAGTAGTCCAGTATCTCCATGGTGGTGCTCAGCAGTTCAACACCGTTGCCGTTGAGGGAGAAGTAGCCCCTGTCTCTGTCGTAGATCGCGTAATACAGTTTCCCGCCGCAGGACTTGGGCGAGTACTCCTGAAGCGTCTGCGAATTCTCCGTAGGGCTGTTGTAAAGAGATACAGGCTCGTCCAGATCGAACGTCTCCCTTCCCCGGGCTATGAAATCTTCTTTCAGCTGCCGGTAACTCCTGCCGAAAACGATAGAAAAAGCCGGTTCGATTCCGGCCAGACCGAGGATACCCGATTTCAGACTGGAAAACTCCCGGAGCTTTTCATCGCCGTATTGGTCGGCAAGATACATAAGGAAGGCGAACCCGAAATTGTAGTAGGCCTCGCCGCCGATCGGGCCGTATCCGGCGACTATGGTCTCCTCGGAAAAGGGAGTCTCCAGCGCTAGCTGATCCTTGAGGAAAGAGACTCTCCGGTAGTCGTAACCGTCGGCCTTCAAGAGATGGCTGCCGAACTGGGCGAAGCCCTCGGACAGCCACATCGGCTGGAGCGCACCGGGGAGATAGGCTCCGGATAAGTATTTTCTGATCAGAGAGCCGAAAGGTCCGTTCGAAGTCAACTGGAAGATATGGCTCAACTCGTGGCCGATAACCGTTCTTAGCCAGTAGCCGTCCTCTCTGTGAACATAGTTCAGGCCGATCGTTATGGAATAGACCGAATCGATGAGGGGATTGGCCAGACCGTTGGGATTGTCTTCGTACCCCCACAGAACGATGGCGATCTTCCTTGAGAGATGGTTTCCGAAGAACCGGCTGAGCAGAGTGTAACTCTCCTCGGCTATCTCCTCGACCAGCGGAACGCTCTCTTCTATTTCGGGGTGGTAGATGTAAATGAAATGCTCTGACTCGTGTTGGTACCAGTCAAAATCCCTGAAAGTATACCCGAAAGAAATCGCGGTAAAAAGCAAGAAAACAGACAGGAAAAACTTTCCGGACAACTGCAAAGCACCACCCTCTGGAATATCTTAATCTGTACTACTATTATAGACTATGAGGGCTCTCCGGAGTGCCTGAACGGTTGTTCGAACAATAAAATCCCCTTGAGGTGTTCCAATGGCGGAAAATTCTGGAAGTAAAAACGTAGCTTATTTCGCGGGTATCGGCTCTTCCGTGATCTTTGGTCTCTCCTTTCTCTTCACCAAGAGCGCGCTCGAGTACACCAATCCCGTGTATTTTCTCTCCTACAGATTCTTCATAGCCTTCATCACGATCAACCTTCTGAGAGTTTTTGGGGCGATACGTATAAGACCCTACCGGCAGGTTTTCAAAGAACTGTTTTTCCTGGGTCTGGTCCAGCCCGTTCTGTATTTCATTCTTGAAAACGCCGGTGTCTCTCTGTCAACCTCGTCGGAAGCCGGGATACTTCTATCTACGATCCCGATCTTCGTGATGATACTGGCCAGGATATTCCTCAAAGAGAAGATCGCGCTTCCGAGAGTCCTCTCGATACTCACGGCTCTGGCCGGAATACTTCTGATAACTGCCGGGAAGGGTCTTTCATCGGGCGGAACTGTCCTGGGACCAGTGCTTCTTCTGGGGAGCACCCTTACGGCGGCCATGTACAACATCCTCTCCAGAAAGGCTTCCGCAAAGTTCACCCCCTGGGAGATAACCTATCACATGATGACCGCGGGCTTTTCGACCTTCTTCACCATGGCGCTTGTCCTGTCTCTTCTCAGAGGAGAGCCGTTCGAGTATCTATCTCAGTTCTTAGTGCCGTCGGTTTTCAACGCCGCCCTATACCTGGGGACACTCTCATCTGTCGGGGCCTTTTTCCTGATAAACCTCATGCTTTCAAAGCTGGAGGCGTCAAGGGCTACGGTCTTTGCATACCTATCCACCGTGGTATCTCTACTTGCCGGTATAATTGTGAGGGGCGAGAGGTTTCTAACGGTACAGATTTTTGGAGTTATCCTGATACTATTCGGCGTATGGGGAGCCAACGCCCTCAGCAGAAAGAGATTGGAGGGGATGAAATGAGAGCAAAGATTTCTCTGATTTTCTTTGTGACAATTGCCGTCGGCCTTCTCCAAGCCGTGCAGTTCTTCGTGAATCACGGTTCGGCCCCTCTCTTGAACGTGGTGGAAGGAGAGGTCAGGCCGATGGAGCCGCTGGAGAACAACTGGTGGTGGGTGGATATTCAGCTACAACCGGGAGTATACAACTACTTCTTCGAGTCTGGCGGGGAGAGGTTCACCGACCCGGGAAACTCCCGCACCGCCTTGGTCGACGGAAAGGAAGTATCGACAGTGACGGTCGGGGACGATTCCGTCAGGCACATCATAGGCGACAGGGACTACTTCAACCCTGTAAACGAAGGTGAGATTTATCTGGCCGTTTCAACTCCATCCGATAGTGACTACCGTGTAATAGCGGTCTCGGGAGAGAAGAGATTCGAGCTGACATACTCCAGAGACTTCGGAAAGATCAGATTCTACCGGTCCCGGCCGCTCGCCCTCGAAGAGGTGAGTTACTACTTCGAGATCCACATAGAAGAGGAAATCCTCTTTCTCGACGCGACCGGTCTGAAAAACCATCTGGAAAGACCTTTCGAATTTTCCCGCCAGGCGCTCCCGGTTAGTTTCTTCGACACGCCCGAATGGTCGAAGGGCGCCCTGTATTATCAGATCTTCCCCGAGAGGTTCGCCAACGGAAACCCCGGCAACGATCCCGAAAACGTCCAGCAATGGAACACAGATACGGGAACGGCCAACCTCGGCGGAGACGGTTTCTTCGGCGGAGACCTTCAGGGTATAATCGATCGCTTCGACCATCTTCTCGAGCTGGGTGTCGAGGCCGTATATCTCAACCCCATCTTCGAGAGCCCTTCCAGTCACAAATACGATACGCAGGATTATATGCAAATAGACGACAACTTCGGGGATGACGAAACCTTCGGGGAACTCTCATCGCTGGCCTACGATTACGGGATAAGGTTGATACTCGACGGGGTCTTCAACCATACCGGCTACGATTTCTTCGCCTTCAAAGATCTCAGGGAGAATGGCGAGAACTCTCCCTACAAGGACTGGTACTTCGTCAAGAGCTTCCCTATACGCAAGGTAAGGGACAGAGCCCTGTCGTACGTGGGATGGAACGGCTACGCCTACATGCCGAAAATCAACTCTCTCAATCCTCAGTGGCAGGACTATATAAAGGAACTCGTCGAGAAGTACGACATCGACGGAGTAGGCGGATGGCGACTGGATGTCGCGACCGAAGTGGCTCCGGAGTTCTGGAGCGACTTCTTCAGACCTCTGGTCAAGAGTCTCGGGGAAGAGATGATACTGGTCGCCGAATTCTGGGGAGATGCGAAGGCCCTACTGCGGGGAAAGAGCTTCGATTCGGCCATGAACTATCCCTTCAAGGACGCCGTTGTGGAGTACGTTTTCAGGGCGGGCAACTCGGCCGGCAGGTTCGCGGCCATGACCAACTTCTATCTGAACGCTTACCCGCCGCAGACGCTCCACTCCCTCTGGAATATACTAGACAGTCACGATACGGAAAGGATAATGACACTGGCCTTCAACCAGAGAGATCTCATGAAGATCGCCGTGGCCATCCAGATGACTTTCATGGGGAGCCCGGTGATTTATTACGGCGATGAGGTAGGTATGAAGGGCGGAAAGGATCCCGAGAACAGGGCTCCCATGATCTGGGACGATCAAAGGTGGGACACGGAGATCTACGATTTCTACAGAAAGCTTGTAGAGATCAGGAAAACCCATCCGGCCGTGAAAACCGGAGATTACTCGGTGCTGGTGAGCGAGGGGTCTGTGTTCGGTTACATCAGATCTCTAGGTGAGGACAGAGTGGTTGTCCTGACCAACCCTTCGAGAGAGAGGGCGACTTTCACCATGTCTCTCGAGGGGAAATATGTAGAAAACCTCACCGGCCGGGAGTTCGATTTCAAGCCCGGAACTTTCGAGATACCGCCCACGACGGTCTGGATACTGACGCTGAACGGCGAACAATAATCGGAAGCATCCGTCGTCAAACGAGAGTGAGAGAAGCGCAGGCTCTCACTCTTTTTCCGTGTAGTAGTTGAACTGTCTGCCGTCCTCCCTGATCTCGACGATTTTCTCGAGTTCCCGGGCCCTGGTTTCAACCTTCTCCAGCCATATCTTTCTGGGGAAAAGATCGGCCTCGGCCATCGAAGGGGTTACACCGGACCAGTCCCGGTAATAGCTCTTGAGCTTTATCCCGTGTCTGGGCGTATCGGTAAGGTTGACGAAGGCCGTTACGTTGTACTTTCTGGCTGCCTTGGTGCAGGCCGCAAAGACTCCGTTCATACCGTCGAGAAAGACCCTGGGCTTGCCCCCCGTAAGTTCGAGCGCTTCCTTCAGCAGAGAAATTCCCTCCCGGCTCACCAGGGACATATCGTCGCTGGTTAGAATCATACCGTCAAGCAGGCCGGCCGAAAGCGCGAACGTCCTTTTCTCGTCGGCTGTCAGTTCGCAATCGCGGAGTATTATGGTATCGGGATCGTTCAGCCAGAGTCTTCTGTGCATGAAGGAACGGGTGAAGGCGTTCCTGATCGAAAGTTTCGCGCTCGGGATACCTATATCCATCACGTCGGCCCTCCAGGATGGCGCGGTATCGGCGCCGATGCGCATACCATCGACGAAGCCGACCGATGGAAGCAGGGGTGCGCCGCAACCGAGTATGAAACAGTCGCTTCCGAGCGCCTCCCTTATTATCTTCAGGCCGATTCGATAGGCCTGTATAGGTGTGTATGAGCGGTCGAACCTTTCTCCCGGGATCGCCCCGGCGAACAGAAAATCGATCTTTATGTAATCGAACCCGGCCTCCCTCAAGCGTCTCATGGTCTTGTAAAGATGTTCGGCGGCTTCGTGGTTGGTGACGTCCAGCGCGTAGATATTCTTCTGCCAGTTTCTGTAAGCCAGCTTCGGTTTTCCATCAAGTCCACGGACGAGCCAGTCATTGTGGTCGGAAAAGATTTCCGATGTCTCCGAAACGCTGAAGGGCGCCAGCCAGAGACCGGCGGTGAAGCCGCCCTCCTTTATCATGGAGGCGATCTCGTCGAGCGAAGGGAACTTCTCGTTGGTTTCGAGCCAGTCTCCGATATCTTTCTGGTAGCCGTCGTCCAGCTGAACCAGGGAATAAGGTATGGCCTCTCTTTCTCTAATCTCTTTGAGGAGAGCGACGTTTTTCTCGAGTTCTTTGAAGTCTATTTCCGTGAAGTAATGGTACCAGCTGCACCACCCGACGCCGTTGAATTCCCTGAAGCTCACGCCGTTGTATTCTTTTATCCTCTCCGCGTAGGCCTCAAGCATTTCCCAGAGGTATCTTCCGTGAAGAATCAACAGTTCCTCGATCTCTATTTCTTCACCTGCACCGACCGCCTTGTTGAAGAGCTCTATCCAGATGTCTATATAGTACTCTTTGTCGTTCCAGGTGAAATAGGGATGGGTGAGCGAGCAGGAAAGAAAACCGGCGACCAGCTCGTCGGTAGCGATGAAGTAATCGCTGGGTCTCACATCGTTTCTCAGAAGCCCGGGTATGGGAGTCGCCGAAAAAAGACTGCTGCCTGTCGAGTCGGCGAACTGGACAAAGGGCTTCACCACCGGTTGTTCCCAGTACGCTTTGAAGGGGAACCACGACTGCCAGTTGTTGTAGTAGATCGGCTCGTTGACTTCTTCAATGGTCAGAAGCTTCAGCGCACCGATCTTCACGCTCGAAGATCCGGTATTTCTCAAAACGGCTTTGAGCGACATTTCGCCTGCCGATCCCGATAGCGAATAAGCTACCTCGATATCTCCGTGCTTGAGGGCGAACTCCGTTTTCTCGCCGGGAAATATGCTTTCTATACCGGGAATTTTTATCTTTAACAACTCTCGATCCCTCCCTTCCGGCTTTGGTGACAATTATAGGCTAGAGTCATTTTCCATTGAACTGTATCTACAGCCTCTGAGAGTTCAAGAGACGCGGTTAAAGGCTCCGATCGGGGCCGTGAAAGACAATACTTTCTTCAGCGTCGATTATCCGGCCTCTATCAGTTCTTCCTGTCGTGAAGAGTCTGATCGATCACTATAACCAGGGCCAGTATGAAGGCGGGCTCTTCACCCCCGGCCACATCGACGCCGTAGGTGTCGCTCATAGAAAACCACCGTTTGGAGACCTCGGCCGCCAGTTTCCCGTCCCTGAGTATGCTGAAATTGTGTGACCAGGGATCGCCTTCGATCTCGAAGTTGCCGTAGATACTGCTTATTGAGAACTTAGGCCTTAAAAGGGTGAGGGTCTTTTTCACTGTTGCCGCGGCCTTTCCCGCGAAATACAGTGTGTACTCGGGCAGTAATCTCAGCAATTTCTGCTCGATGAAGCAGAGTTCGTTGCCGTTCATATCTTCCAGCGAGAGCTTGTTGCCTATAGAAAAGACTCTTCCCCTCACATAGAAATGTGGAACTCCCTTTTCATCTTCAATGGTGAAATGGTCGCCGATCGAAAAGATCCTCTCCCTGACCCTGTATATCATCGTACACACTCCTTTATCGCCCATTTTATATCCTCTATAAGGTCCTGTATGTCTTCGATCCCTGCCGAGAGCCGGATACCGCCGGGAGAGATACCGGCCTCCGCCAGCTCGGATTCTTTGAAGGAGGCGTGACTGGTGAGCGAGGGGACGGTAACGAGAGATTCAACCCCGGCCAGACTGGTGGCTTCCTGGAAGATCGAACAACTCCTCATGAATCTCTTCGCGGTCTCCCTATCTCTCATCTCGAAATAGACGACCCCTCCAAACCCCGGGCAGTTCCCGTAACAGTCCGGCACACGGCCCAGGCCGGGATAGGAAATCCTGAGAACCTCGGGCCTGTCCTTCAGGTAATTGGCGATGGCCAGCGCGTTTCTGTTGTGGATCTCCATCCTCGGGCCCAGTGTCTTCACGCCGCGGTTGACCAGAAAGGCGTCGAAGGGGGCTCCGTTAGTTCCGAACTGGACCATCTTTCTTCGCACCTTCGACTCCGTCTCGGGATTCTTGAAGCCGGCGAATCCGGCCACAACGTCGGAATGGCCGTTGATATACTTGGTGAGGCTCTGAATATCCACATCGGCCCCGAACTCCAGAGGTCTGAAATTGTAGGGAGAGAGGAAGGTGTTGTCAACCACCAGAAGGGCATCGCTTGAGTAGATCCCGGCCTTCACGGCCTCGATGTCGGTGAGAATAAGGTTAGGATTGACCATCGACTCGACATAAACGATCCTGGTTCTCGCATCGAGCAGATCCGTTATCGATCCGTAATCGGACTGATCGAACCTCCTCACTTCCACGCCTTCGTCCGGCAACTCCCTGAGCAGGCTCTGCGTGCCGCCGTAAACATTTTTCGAAACGACGATGTTGTCGCCGTGTTTGAGAAAGGAATGGAAGACCGTCGTGATGGCCCCCATGCCCGACGAGAAGAAAACGCCGCCCGTGCCCGCGAAGAGCGAGGCCAGTTTGCGCTCCAGAACGCCTATGGTAGGGTTTCCCACACGGGTGTAAAATGTCTCGGATCTTTCGCTGGCGTACTTGGAATCGTCGGCCAGGAAGTTGGAAGTCTGGAAGATCGGCATGGTTACGGCATCCTTCACTTTCTCCTCTTCTCCCTCATGAATCGAGCGCGTGTTGAATCCCTTCATCGTAGATCACCTCTCAGCAGTCCGCCTACGCCGACTATTCTTTTTTCCTTCGATGACAGCAGTCCCGCTTCCACTATCGCGAGATCTTTGAGAGCCTCCAGCACGCTTCCATAAACGTTCTTCTGGCCGTTGAGTACGCGGTGAAAATCCCTGAACTCCTCAACGAAACCGTCGGATTTGTTGACTATAATCCTCTCCTTGCGACTGCCGGAAATCGTGATCTCGGCCATGTCTTTGTCTATCGAGATCATCGCCTCATCGCCTACTATCTCCAGCCGATTCCTGGCGACCGGAGAGCCATAGAAGACCGAATACTCTCCGGTGGCTCCACTCTCCAGTCTGATGTTGAAAACGGCGGTGTCCTCCGCTCCCAGAAAATCGAAGTTCTTCCTCGAGAAACCGCTCACTTCGAGAAACTCTCCCAGCACCGCTCTCAAGGCGGCCATATCGTGCACACCGCCATCGGAGATGAAACCGCCTATATGTTCGGGCGACTGGCGCCACCCGGTCTGGACGTACTTGTTGTCCCTTCCGAAAGCTACCCATTTCTGCCAGCTGAAAACGGCCGGCTTACCGATTTTTCCCTTCCAGACCATCTCAGCGGCCTTTCTGTAAACGGGGATGTGCCTGTAGTTTTCGGCTATGTACACCGTCGCCTCCCTGGAAAGCGCGAGCAGCGCGGGCGCCGTCGCTATGTTAGGAGCGACGGGTTTTTCACATATGACGGGAACTTTCGCCTCCACGGCTCTCTTTATCATTCCCGGGTTCAAAAATATCGGCACGGCCAACGCCACGGCGTCTATCTCCCCCGAACCCAGCATATCGTCGTAACTGCTGAATATCCGTGGGTTGGTTCCGACGAGCCGGGCAAAATCCTCGGCCTTTTCCACGGTTCTGCTGTTCACGGCCGTTATTTCGTACAGATCTGCGAGTTTTCGCAGGGCAGGCAGATGTAACTCCCTGGAGGCAATCCCCGCCCCTACAATTCCAAGTCTCACCTTAGTCACACTTACCTCCCGCACTCGGCCCTGAGATTGCCCTGACGTGCCGTTGCATTTCTCAGAGGGCTTATTCTCTTATCTCTCCCGCTCCGCGGGAGGGCCTGACTTCGTAAGCATCCATCGCGATATTGAACTTCTCGAAGTATCTCTCCCTGACAAACTCGACGATCTTCTCCCGCTCGCTCTTTTCGCATAGGGCCAGTACGGAACCGCCGAACCCTCCTCCTATCATTCTGGCGCCGGAGACACCGTTCAGATTTCTGAGAGTATCGACTGTGAAATCGACCTCCTCGCAAGAGACTTCGTAATCGTACGCGAGCGACTCGTGGGATTGAACCAGGAACCTGCCAAGGTTTTCGTAGTTCGAATTGACGAGTATCTTGACCACTTCGAGTACTCTCATGTTCTCGGAGACCACGTGCATGGCTCTCCGGTAATAAAGATCTTCCATTTTTGATCTGGCGGTGAAAAGATCGACCATCGATACATCCCGGTAGCTCCTCTTGCCGAGTATTTCCAGGGCCTTTCCGGCCTCCTCCCGGCGCGAGTTGTACCCGCCGCTCAGAAGTTCGTGATGTACCTTCGAATCGAATACGACCAGCGAATAGGCGCCCAGTTCCAGCGGAAGGTACTCGTACTCCATGCTGACCGTATCCAGAAAGATCGCGCTGTCCTGCCTTCCCATCACGCTCGCGAATTGATCCATGATGCCGCACTTGACGCCAACGAATTCATTCTCGGCCCTCTGCGATAACCTGTACCTTTCCTCATCGGTGAGAGAGAGTCCGAAAATTTCGTTCAGGGCCGTTATGGTGGCGACTTCAAGGGCGGCCGAACTCGACAGCCCGGCTCCCTCGGGCACAGTCGATTCGATCTCGATCGAAAGCCCTCCGAACTCCACGTTCTTCTCGCTCTTGAGAACGTGGAAGATTCCTTTCACGTAATCTCCCCAATTTCCGGCCGGTTCGATCTCTCCCTCTCTGAACGAGATCGCTTCTCTACCGGCAGAACTCAGTTCGATACGCTCCCTCCCCGTCCTCTCTATCGAAAGGGTGACGTACCTGTCGATCGCGGCCGGCAAAACGTAACCGTCGTTGTAATCGGTGTGTTCTCCTATGATGTTTATTCTTCCAGGGGCCTGGAAATAACGCTTCAAATCTTCACCTCCACCTTTCTAAGAAAATCAGCAATCTCTTCCGGTTCGGCAGGATTGACGAACGCCCAGGTGCCGGTTTCGACACTCGCCATCCATTTGAGTTTATCTTTGGCTCTTTTAGGCGGATAGAATTCTATGTGGAAATGGTAAGAATCGTCGTAGATCCGTCCCGTGTTCACCGGCGGATTGTACAGGGTCATCATGTACGGGAACTCCTGGTTGTATATCGAGTCGTAGAGTCTGACGGTGTGCCTTATCGAGTAAGCCAGATCCCTTTTCTCCGAGGCGATCAGATCGATCACGGAGGCAACGTGTCGCTTTGGATAGAGGTGGACCTCGTAGGGGAATCTGGAAAAGTACGGAACGACCGCCGCGAACCCGGCCGTCTCGAAGATGGTGTTGCGGCTATAACTCTCATCCTTGAGGAGATCGCAGACCAGGCAGGAACGGTTCGCGCGTTGGTAATCCGTGAAAGAGTTGGCCTTGAGTTCAAGACGTCTGGGAATGAACGGGAAAGAGTACAGCTGGCCGTGCGCATGCTGGATAGAAGCCCCCACTTCCTTACCCCTGTTCTCGAAGATGAAAATCGATTTGATATGCCTAAAGGAGGAGATTTCCAGATAGCGTTCGCACCACATCTCCACGAGCTTTTCCAGTTGAGCGAGATCCATGTTGGGGACAGATAAGCCGTGGGAGGAAGTGTACATAATCACCTCGCACTTTCCGGCGGCGATTCCGTTCCTGAGAAGCCTCGAATCGGGCTGGAAAACATCTTCGATCAGCGGGGAGAGTGCCGGGAAGCGGTTGTCGAAAGTGGCGAGGTCATATCCGCTGTGGAACTCAAGCGAGTTTGGACAGACTGGACAGTTATCTACAGGTTGAGTAGGTCTTTCGTTGGTGGTGGAAGATACGATAACCCATTCCCCAACCAGAGGATTGAATCTGAGTTCCTGCATCTTAATCCCCCTTTTGGTGTATCTTTATTGACAGAATAACACCACGGTTCAAAAAAATAAAGCGGACTCAACGTCCGCCTGTTTCAATTATAAAGGTAAAGGCTGTATCAATGAGTTCCGAGAAGACTGTCTATTTTGTTTTTATCGAACCCCACTATCACGTGGCTTCCTATGGTGATTACCGGAACACCCATCTGTCCGCTCTTTCTGACCATCTCGTCTGCCTTTGCTTTATCCTTGCTCACATCGTAGTCTTTGAAGGAAATCCCGTTGTTCTTGAAATAATCTTTCGCTCTCTTGCACCAGGGACATGTGGGAGTAGAATAAACAACTACTTTCGCTTCCATATTTTCTCGCCTCCATATACCCCACCAGGGTATTATTCATAAATATTATAGAATAATCGGGTGGGTCGTGTCAAGTGCTTACAGAAATCAACTGGAAGGCGCGTCATTCCTTCGGTCTAGTCAGAAGCAACTCGAGTCTCTGGAGTGTTCGCAAAAGCCCGAGCTGTCTTTCACTCAATCTCTTTCTATCGGCCAGGAGAGTTTGCAAATAACCCAGGGCCACGAGCTTTTCGAGATCTTCGTCCGAGAACTCCTGTTTGGCCAGAATCTCTTTCTCCGCGGTCTTCCACTCCATATAGAACAGCCGGCCCGAGGGCGTCCAGCGGCCGAAGATACTCTTTGGTATCATCAGCAGAAACCATCCGAGACACCAATCGGCGTACAGAACGATCGAAAGCACGAGCGTCTCGTCGGGGAAGGTCAGGTAAACCTGCCAGTTCGCGAAGAGGTATTTCAGTATCAGCGACCAGGTTATCAGGAAGAATATCGAGAAGACCGACATAACCGTGGAGCCGAGGTGTTCGTAAAACCTCCCCGAACGGACGACCTTCATGGCGTGTTTCTGCCAGAAGCCGTAGTGTCTGTTAAAGGCTTCGATCCCTTCGCCTTTGTATTCCTGGTCGGGTATCTCGACCTCGTCCTTTCCGTCGCTGCCGAGAGATTTGATCGCCTGTATCGCCCACTGCTGTTGAGTTGGCATGGTGTTGTTCTTGGCGCTGGCCAGTATAGTTCTATCCTGGAGCTTGACCTCGCCGCTGTTGTGCAATTCGAGTATCGTGGCGAGGAAACCGTCTCTGTCGACCTCCTGAAAGGGATTCTTCACGATTGCGTTCAGCAGGTAACCGGGAGCCGAGTCGATTCTGTGGCCTATCTCGGTCTTTATCTGCGGCTCTATCCCGAAGAGGACGAATGTGAAGAACAGGACAAAGATCGGAACGGCTATTTGAAAGCCAATCAGACCGGAGAGAAAGGCCTGCTGGAACATGCTGGTCTCGTTTTCCTTTTCGATCGAACTCCTGCTGATGGTAGTATTGATGGCCCTTGACATGTTGTTTCCTATACTCCTTGGAAAGACCACCATTATCTCGGCAGAAGCGCTCGAAAGAACGGATTTCATGCTCAGCAATACCCTGTTGCCTTCTATGGTAACTTTCGCTTCCTTGTAGGGTTTAAGAAAGATGCTTTCGGTCGTGATCGCCCTGGCGATCTGTTCGGGTAGTTCCAGAGAGAGTGAAATGTTTCTGGTCATAGCGTCGGAATTCGGCTCCCAGAAACGATAGCTGAGGACAGAGACGTCGCTGCCGTTTTCAACTACTCCAGAAAGCCTGTAGTTCGTGCCGGCGGTAAAACTTCCCACATCTTCGTTCACGAATATTCTCACATCGAAACCGCCCGGCGAGGAGGATACCTCCCTGACTACACCGGTCATCTGATCGACCTGTACGTTGAAAGATTCGAGAACGGCCGGGTAAGAAAGGTGAAGTCTCTTCGAAGCGGTGCGGTTGTTTCTGGAAAGCTCGTACAGCGATGTTTCTGCCACGTTCAGGAAACCGTTTTCATCTAGAGACGCCTTTATATCGACGGAGCTTATCTTGTAAGGAGCATTTTCCCTCCAGTAACCGTTCCCCATCGCGACGAACATGAAGAAACCGCTCACTATCATGAAAATGATGAAAAAATCCTTTCTCTGGAATCTCCTCTTCAATTTATCTCACCCTCTGCATTATACTCTTAATATAGTTATGTCAACTGAACCCCGGAGGTAGAGATGCTAAAAGGCAAAAAGCTGTTCGTTTCCGATATGGATGGAACCTTTTACCTGGGCGATAAGCTGCTGCCCGGTAGTCTAGATTTTGCCATAAAAATACGTGATGTGGGTGCCAGGCTCGTGTTTCTCACGAACAATTCCTCACGTACACCTGATGAATATATCAGAAAACTGATCAAAATGGGAGTGAACAGAGAGTTGTTCGAAGTCTATACATCGGGCGAGGCTACCGTCAGATTCTTGATGGAAAAGTATCCCGGCAGACGCGTATATCTCCTTTCAACTCCATCGGTCAGAGAGATGTTTCACAGGGCCGGCATAGATCTGGTGGAAGAGGATCCCGAAGTGGTTGTTCTAACTTACGACACCACCATAGATTTCGGCAAGATCAGAAAAACGGCCCTTTTCCTCAGAGAGGGAGCCGTGTATGTGGCCAGTCACCCGGACATAAACTGCCCGACAGAGGATGGTCCTGTTCCCGATGTAGGCAGTTTTATAAGTCTCTTCAAGAGTTCGACCGGAAGAAAGCCGGACTGGATAATCGGAAAGCCAAGTCCCACGATTCTCCAGATGCTGCTTGAGGACCATTCTCAGACCGCCGACGGGTGCGTTATAATCGGAGACCGCCTCTACACCGATATAGAATGCGGTTTGAGGGCCGGGGTTGATGCAATTCTGGTACTTTCCGGAGAAACTACGCCCGAAATGGTTT
>Ga0208195_1000578_pt1 | contig 46808 bp, 44 predicted proteins | sample AD_UKC077_MetaG_FD_184441 | JGI IMG/M metagenome (GOLD analysis project Ga0208195, IMG submission 184441) | Active sludge microbial communities of municipal wastewater-treating anaerobic digesters from USA - AD_UKC077_MetaG (SPAdes) (version 2) | ecosystem: Engineered > Bioreactor > Anaerobic >... | reverse complement strand
AGCTCATGGGGGGCAACTTCAAGCTGATCGACCGGATGCAGTCTCTCCAGGAGCTCCGGTGGTTCGTGGAGGACCTCGATGTGTCCGACTGCAAGTTCGGAACCGAGCACGCGTCAAACTATCTCCCCCTGAACGGGCGCCTTCCCGGGGATAAGGAGCGGATCCTTGAGATCATCGACCGGGCGCTCAAGGGCGGCAGATCCGGGATGCTCCGCCCGGAGTGGCTGCGGGGGCTCTAGCCTCTCCCTGCACAGGCCGCGGCAGGCTCCCGGCCTTTCCTGCCTCTCCGTCGAGCGCGGGCGGAAGCCTAAGCGCCCAATAAACCCCGTCTGCACGTAGTCGCCCGCTCGTCACGACGGCCATGACCCTGTTCCGCTCCGCCCTCTGTCCCAAAGGGCGCGAAAGCGGCTTGAGGCTGGGCATTCTCTGTTTGCCCGGGATAAAGCCTTTCCTGTTCTTTCAGCCGGACGCAGCAGGGTGTTCCCTGGCCAGGGGCTTGAAAAAACTCAGCTGATAAGCCGGTGCAGGCGGTCCGAGACGCCAGGGGAAAGCCGTCCCGGCAAAGCCTGAGATCCTGGGGCCGGCTGCCTCGGGGCTCAGCAGACGGCGAAGCCTGATTGACAGATATGGGCACAATAAGATACCAATGGGTTATTTCGGAGGAAGATTGTGGAAGTGAAAGCAATACGTGGAATGAGCGACATCCTCCCCGGCGAGATACCAACGTGGAGGTTCGTGGAAGAGACCGTCAGGAAGGTTTTCGGCCTCTACGGGTTCGTGGAGCTGCGGACACCGGTCCTGGAGCGGACGGAGCTGTTTCTCCGCGGGATCGGCAACGAAACCGATGTGGTGGAAAAGCAGATGTACACCTTCACCGACAAGTCGGGCGCCTCGGTGAGCCTGCGGCCCGAGGCCACCGCATCGGTGCTGCGGGCCGTCATTGAGCACGGCCTTCTTTCGGAGGACCCCATTCGGAAGATCTTCAGCATGGGGCCCATGTTCCGATACGAGAGGCCGCAGAAGGGGAGATACCGCCAGTTTCATCAGATCAACGCGGAGCGGCTCGGCGAAGGCGGGCCGTTCAGCGATGCCGAGACGCTCCAGATGGCCTATGCGCTGGCGAACGCCCTGGGCCTGAAAGGGCTTGCCATGGAGGTGAACTCCCTGGGGTGCGAGGCCTGCCGCGAGGGATTCAAGAAGGCGCTCCAGACCTTTCTGGGCAAGCAGGCGGACCGGCTCTGCGCCGACTGCGCGCGGCGGATGACCGCAAACCCGCTCAGGGTTCTCGACTGCAAGGTGGTTTCCTGCAAACAGGCCGCCGAGGGGGCTCCTCTCATCGAGGACCATCTCTGCAGTGAGTGCAGGGGCCACTACGACCAGGTCCTGTCCTATCTGGAGAGTTTCGGCGTGCCCTATGCGAAGAGCCCCTCCCTGGTCAGGGGGCTCGACTATTACACCAGGACCACCTTCGAGATCACGGCCAAGGGCCTGGGCTCGCAGAATGCCGTTGCCGGAGGCGGGAGGTACGACAACCTCGTGGGCATCCTGGGCGGCCCGGACGTCCCGGGGATCGGCTTCGCCTTCGGGGTGGAGCGGGTCATCCTGCTCCTGGAGGAGAGGGAAGCCCGGGAAGAGGGGTGCTTCGTGGCGGCCCAGGGAGACGAGAGGGTGAAGGCCGCCGCCGTGGGGCTGCTCTCGGAGCTCCGTTCTGCAGGGATCACGGCCCAGGCGGTCCTGGAGAAGAGCTTCAAGGCCCAGATGCGGCGTGCCGGCAAATCCGGATACCCCTTCTGTGCGATCATCGGCCAGGACGAGCTGGAGAAATCCCTGGTAACTGTCAAAGACCTGGGAGCCTCTTCCCAGTTTCAGGTACAGCGCAGCGATGCGCGGGAAAAGATACACACGCTTCTGAAGGACAGAAAAGGAGAAAGCCGGTGAAGGCCGCCATGCACGAAATGAAGAGAACCCATTATAACGCGGAAGTCACGCAGGCCCCCGAGGGCAGCACGGTGGTGCTTACGGGATGGGTCCAGAAACGCAGAGATCTGGGAGGGCTCATTTTCATCGATCTCCGCGACAGGACCGGCATCGTCCAGGCGGTGGTCAATCCCGAGACCGACCCTCAGGCGCATGCCGCAGGCCACGGCGTCAAGCCGGAGTACTGCATAGTCCTGGAGGGCGAGGTGCGGATGCGTCCCGAGGACATGCGCAATCCGAGCATGCCCACCGGGAACGTGGAGGTCGCGGTGAAGAGGATCCAGGTTCTCAACGAGGCCAGGACCCCTCCCTACGTGCTGGAAGACGGGGTGGAGGCAACAGACGCGCTGAGGCTCAAATACCGCTACCTGGACCTGCGAAGGCCGTCGCTCCAGAGCAACATCATCCTCAGGCACAAGGCGGGGGCGAGCGTGAGGAGATACCTGGACGCCAAAGGGTTCATCGACGTGGAGACCCCGGTACTCACCAAGAGCACACCCGAAGGAGCCAGGGACTACCTGGTTCCCAGCCGGGTATTCCCGGGCAAGTGCTATGCGCTGCCCCAGTCGCCCCAGCTCTTCAAGCAGCTCCTCATGGTAGCGGGCTTCGACCGGTATTACCAGATCGTCAAGTGCTTCCGAGACGAGGACTTGCGGGCCGACCGGCAGCCCGAGTTCACCCAGATCGACATCGAGATGTCCTTCGTCGGGATGGACGATATCCTGGACATCACCGAGGGCATGATCGCGAACCTCTTCCAGGAGACCATCGGGGTCGAGCTGCCCAGGCCCCTGAGGCGGATGACCTATGACGAGGCCATGGACGGCTACGGCACGGACAGGCCGGACACCCGCTTCGGCATGAAGCTGCAGACCATCTCCGACATCGTGGCCGGGTCAGACTTCCGGGTGTTCTCCTCCACCCTTGCGGAAGGCGGGACGGTCAAGGCCTTTGCGGCCAAGGGCCCCCACGGGTTCAGCAGAAAGGACCTCGACTCGTTTGGAGACGTGGTGGCGGACTTCGGGGCAAAGGGCGTTCTCTGGGCAAGGCTGGAAGCGGACGGCTGGAAATCGTCCCTGACCAAGTTTCTTCAGCCCGGCCAGCTCGACGCCCTGGCCGGGCGGCTCGACATGAGCCCGGGGGATCTCGCCCTGATCATCGCGGCCCCGAAGGACACGGCCAACGCGAGCCTGAGCGCCCTGAGGATCCACGTGGCGCAGCGTCTCGGCCTCATCGACCCCGATGCCTTCGCCGCCCTGTGGGTGACCGATTTCCCGCTGCTTCAGTGGAGCGAGGAGGACAAACGGCTGGTCTCGGTCCATCACCCGTTCACCGCGCCTGTGGCGGAGGACCTCCCTCTGCTCCAGAGCGACCCCGGGAAGGTGCGGTCCCAGGCCTACGACATGGTGATCAACGGCTCCGAGGTGGGGGGCGGGAGCATTCGCATCCACACCCCCGAGGTCCAGAAAAGGGTCTTTCAGGCCATCGGGCTCAGCGAGGAGGAGGCGAGGACCAAGTTCGGTTTCCTGCTGGACGCCCTGCAGTACGGCGCTCCCCCTCACGGGGGCATTGCCTTCGGTTTCGACCGGCTCATCATGATTCTCACCCGCGCCGCGAGCATCCGGGACGTCATCGCCTTTCCCAAGACCCAGAAGGCGTACTGCACCATGACGGACGCCCCCTCGGAGGTGAGCCCGGCCCAGCTCGCGGAGCTCGGGCTGAAGTATCGGGGGGAGGGCTGATGAGAAGGCTCGGCTTTGCTTTCATGGTCCTGTCGTTTCTGATGGGGTGTGCCTCGAACCCCTCGCCGGACATCACCGATGGACCGGATACCGTGGCCACGGGGAAGACCCCGCTCGAACAGGGGCTCGAGAACATGGAGACGGGCCTGAAGGCCAAGGCGGAGGGGGATGACGAAGAGGCGCGCAACGCCTTCGTCCAGGCCAGCAGACATTTCAGAGAGGTAGACGAGCAGAGCCGCGTCATCATGCACCGGACTCTTGCCGAGCTGGGAAAGGTCGTTGAGATATCCGGCTTCGTGTATGCGCCCAAGGAGTCGTTCGAGGCCCTAACCCTGTATCTGAAGATGCAGAACGCCTATCTGGACTGCGAGCCCAAGGTGCTCTCGGTCCTGGAGCAGCAGTTCAACGAAAAGGTGCTCAAGGTTCAGGAGATAACGGTCCGGGAAAAGCAGAAGCGCCTCGAGGAGCTCGGCAAGGAGATCGCCCAGAGGCGCGAGGAGATCCAGAAACAGTCGCAGACCGATATTTTCGAGGTCTATCCCACCATCTACGTGGTGAAGAAGAGCGACACCCTGCCCAGCATCGCGGCACGGCACGAGATCTACAACGATTCGTACATGTGGCCGCTCATCTACAAGGCGAACCGCGATCAGATCAAGGACCCCAAGCTGGTCTACGTGGGGCAGGACTTGCGGATCCCGCGGGATATCACCATGGAGGAGATCATTGAGGCGCGCCGGGAGGCAGGGGCCCCGGAACCCGAAAAGATACCCAAGGAAGCGTACCTCCCCAGGAGGAAAAAGTAGAGTGGCCAGGTGGGACGAGGGCAAGAAGCTCTTTTATTATACCCCGGGCAGGAATTATGAAACCGGGATCAAGGATACCGACCACGGCAACTTCTACCGGTCCATCTTCCCCTATACCGAGATCCCCAAGATCGACTTCGACATGCGGCTGATCCCCATCCATCCGGCGGACGACATCTTCATCACCGATACCACCTTCCGCGACGGGCAGCAGTCCATGACGCCCTTCAGCGTCGAGCAGATCGAGCGGCTCTATGATTTTCTCCACCTCATCGGCGGAGAAAAGGGGCTGATCAGGGCGTCCGAATTCTTCCTCTACTCCCGCAAGGACAGGGCCGCCGTGGAAAAATGCCAGGAAAAGGGCTACGAGTTCCCGGAAGTGACCTCCTGGATCAGGGCGAACAAGGAAGACTTGAGGCTCGTGCGCGAGATGGGCATCCGGGAGACCGGCATGCTCACGTCCGTGTCCGACTACCACATCTTCCTGAAGCTGGGCTCCGACCGGAGAAAGGTCATGGACGAGTACCTGGGGATCGCCAAGGATGCCCTTTCCTTGGGCATCGTGCCCAGGTGCCACTTCGAGGACATCACCCGGGCCGACATCTACGGGTTCTGCATCCCCTTTGCCCGGGAGCTCATGAAGCTGAAAGAGGAGAGCGGGATCGATGTCAAGATCCGGCTCTGCGATACCTTAGGCTTCGGGGTTTCGTTTCCGGGCGCGGCGCTGCCCCGGGCGGTCGACAAGCTGGTGCGCGCCATGATCGACGATGCGGGCGTGCCCTCGCGCCTGCTGGAGTGGCACGGGCACAACGATTTCCACAAGGTCCTCACCAACGCGACCACGGCGTGGCTCTACGGGTGCGGCGGGGTGAACGGCGCCATCCTGGGCATCGGCGAGCGCACCGGCAACACCCCCGTGGAGGCCATGATCATCGAGTATCTCTCGCTCAGGGGCCACGACGACAGCATCAACACCCGGGCCATCACCGAGATGGCCGAGTACGTCAACGCCGAGTTCAGCTTCACGATCCCCTCCAACTACCCCTTCGTGGGGGAGAACTTCAACGTCACCCGGGCCGGCATTCACGCCGACGGGCTGGTCAAGAACGAGGAGATCTACAACATCTTCGACACCCGCGCCATCCTGGGCAGGCCCATCGAGATCGCCATCACCGACAAGTCCGGCAAGGCGGGCATCGCCCACTGGGTCAACCGCCGCTTCAAGCTCTCCCCGCCGGACGACGTGGACAAGCGACATCCCGGCGTCTCGCGCATCTATCAGCACGTGGTCAGGGAGTACGAAGACGGAAGGGTCACCTCCATGTCCGACGGGGAGCTGGAGAAGCTCGCCATGCGCTTTATCCCGCAGCTCTTCCTCTCCGGGTTCGATCTCATCAAGTTCGAGTCGCGCGAGTACGCGAGCCGGCTCATCGTTGAGCTCATGAACAACGCCGACATCCGCAGCATGGACCCTAGGCGGCAGGAACCCGTGATCACGGAGTTCATCAAGGAGTTCCCCTTCATCCAGTTCGCCTATGTCACGGACATGAACGGCATCAAGATCACGCAGAACATCACCCAGCCGGAATACCGCGGCCAGTTCAGGCACATGATGCGCGAGAACGAAGACTGCTCGGACCGCGAGTGGTTCGTCAAGGCCATCGAGGAGGGCAAGCTCTACGTGAGCGGGGTGTGCACCTCGCGGATCACCCGCGCGCTGATCATCACCGTCTCGGCCCCCATCACCGACGACAACGACGAGATGGTAGGCGTCCTGGGCCTCGATATCCGGTTCGAGGACGTCGTGAAGGTCGTCCAGAGCGTGTACGAATCGCAGGGCATGCGGATGAGCACCCGGGACCTGCAGAAGTATCAGCACCTGTTGTTGGAAGAGCTCCACCGCATCACCCGGGCCGGGGCGCAATAATAGCAAGCAAATGCAGAGGAGAAGGAATGGCTGAAGGCACGAAGATCACGTTTTCTCAAGGAAAGCTCCATGTTCCCCATGATCCGGTTATCCCCTTCATCGAAGGCGACGGCACGGGCCCCGACATCTGGAAGGCATCGAAGCTTGTGTTCGACGAGGCCGTGAACAAGGCCTATAAAGGCGAGAGGCGCATCGCATGGAAAGAGGCGCTGGCAGGGCAGAAGGCCTACGATACCATTGGCAGCTACCTGCCGGATGAGACGGTGGAGGCGCTGCGGGAATACATCGTGAGCATCAAGGGTCCGCTCACCACGCCCGTGGGCGGCGGCATACGCTCCCTGAACGTGGCCCTGCGGCAGGTCCTGGACCTGTTCGCCTGCGTGAGGCCCGTGAGGTATTACCAGGGGACCCCTTCCCCGGTGAAAAGGCCCGAGCTCGTGGACATCACGGTGTTCCGGGAAAACACGGAAGACGTCTACGCCGGGATCGAGTGGCGCGAGGGCACCCAAGAGGCGGGCAGGGTCATCGATTTCCTCAACCGCACCATGGGCACGGCCATCCGGCAGGACTCGGGCATCGGCATCAAGCCCATCTCCATAACCGGCACCAGGCGCCTGGTGAAGATGGCCGTGGAGCACGCCCTGGCGAACGGCAAGAAGGTCGTGACCCTGGTGCACAAGGGCAATATCATGAAGTTCACCGAGGGCGCCTTTAGGGACTGGGGGTACCAGGTGGTGAGGGAGGAGTTCGGGGATGCGGTTATCACCGAAGACGAGCTGTGGGGCGCCCATGACGGCAGGCTGCCCGAGGGGAAGATCCTCGTGAACGACCGGATCGCGGACTCCATGTTTCAGCAGGTGCTCTTAAGGCCGTCGGAGTACAGCGTGCTCGCGGTCCCGAACCTGATCGGCGACTTCATCTCCGACGCACTGGCCGCCCAGGTGGGAGGGCTCGGCATGGCGCCGGGAGCCAACATCGGCATCCCCACCGCGGTCTTCGAGGCCACCCACGGCACGGCACCCAAGTATGCGGGGCTGGACAAGGTCAATCCCGGCTCGCTGATCCTCTCGGGCGCCATGATGTTCGACTACCTCGGCTGGAGGGAAGTCGCGGATCTCATCAGAAAGGGCATCGCCCGGGCCATCTCGGACAAGCAGGTCACCTATGACCTCGAGCGCCAGATGGAAGGGGCGACCCTGCTCACGTGCTCCGGTTTCGCTCGCGCCATCGTGGATCGCATGTGAATCCTCCTTCTTGCCCGTTTCTTTAAGGAATTTGAAGCGGGGGACATCCCCCGCCGCTAGCGGCTTCAATCCTCCTCCCAAGTTCGCTTCTTAATACTACAGTGGCGGAGCTTGGTACAAGATTGGGGTCAGGTCTCAACATATGACACTGGGAGTGTCATATGTTGAGACCTGACCCCATGCTGACCCATGCTGACCCCATGGCTGCTGACCACTGTAGTATTAAGGAATAGAAGGGTTGAAGGGCTTTCCGCTCAAAGGCCCATGCCATTGATTGCACCCGTCATGTCCCCGATCCGGTTCTCTGCTCCGATCCGGGCGTCTTATTGAGAAAGACGTCAGGGGGATCATTTATAACAGTAAAGATAGGTACGGGAAGGATCAGGCTGTTGAACCTGATACAGGACATCTATCTGTGCAGGGACATCACGATTGCGTGATGACGGGCGGCGCTTCATGAAGCGGGAAGACCGGGGGGCTCTGTTCGAGCACATCGATGCCGTCGTCTTCGACATGGACGGTGTGGTGACGAGCTCTGCGCACGCGCATGCCGCATCCTGGAAGAGGATGTTCGATGAATATCTCAAAAAGCGCTCGCGCCGCTCCCGGGAGAAGCACGAACCTTTTGACATCCGCAGGGACTATCTGCGCTACATCGACGGGAAACCCCGCTACGAGGGAGCACAGAGCTTTCTCGAATCGCGGGGCATCTCGCTTGACTTTGGAAATCCGGACGACCACTCCGGGAAGGAGACCGTCTGCGGGCTCGGGAACCTGAAAAACCGGTATTTCCGCGAACACCTGGAGAAATACGGCGCAGAGCCCTACCCGTCGACAGTGGATTTCGTGCAGTACCTGAAAGGAAGGGGCATCCGGGCCGCTCTCATATCAGCCAGCCGCAATGCGCGCGCAGTCATGGAGGCAGCCGGCGTGCAGCACCTCTTCGACGAGGCGGTTGACGGGATCGACTCGGCCCGACTCGGCCTCGAGGGCAAGCCCGCGCCCGACATCTTCCTGGAGGCTGCCAAGAGGCTCAACGTGAGACCGGAGCGGGCGGCAATCGTGGAAGACGCCCTGGCCGGGGTCCAGGCCGGCAAGGAGGGAAACTTCGCGCTGGTCATCGGGATCGACAGGGGCGGCCAGGGTGAGGAGATGAAGAAACTGGGAGCGGATATCGTGGTGACCGACCTGACCGATCTGACCGATCTTTGCGGGGGGACGAACGCAGGCGGCGCCCAAGCGGCCGGTCTTCCCTCTGCTCTTGCGAAAAGCGATGAGATCGCCAGTGCCCTGCAGGAGGGAGAACCGGCTGTCTTCCTGGATTACGACGGCACCCTTACCCCCATCGTGCAGGAGCCCGCGCAGGCGGTGCTCACCGAACGAGTCCGGGGGATCATAAAAAGGCTTGCGGGGCACTGGACCGTGGCTGTAATAAGCGGCCGCGCGCTCCCGGATGTCAGGGAAAAGGTGGGGCTGGATACGATCATCTATGCCGGGAGCCACGGGTTCAGCATCCAAAGGCCGGGGGCGGCATCCGAAGACCGGATGTGGCAGCGTTTCCTGCCGGTATTCGACAGGGCGCAAGCGGATCTGGAAAGAGCCTTGCAGAAATTCCGGGGGGTTCGCCTGGAATTCAAACCCTATGACATCGCCCTGCATTATCGCGGGGCAGACGAGAGCGAGGTGCCCGAGATCGAGCGCCGGTTCGACGAGGTGGCGGGGAAGTTTCCCGAGCTGAAAAAAACCACGGGCAAAAAGATCTTCGAGCTCCGCCCGAATGCGGACTGGGACAAAGGCAGGGCTGTTCTGTATCTGGCGGAGGGCCTCCAGCGCCCGGGGCGGCGTGTCGTCCCGCTGTACATCGGGGACGACATCACCGATGAAGACGCCTTCCGGGCCGTTGCGGGAAAGGGCATCGGCATACTGGTCAGTGATGAGGACCGGCAGACGCGTGCCAGGTATACCCTGAACGACCCGGAAGAGACGGCCCGGTTCCTCGAAGGGCTGGCAAGAACCGCGGAACGGGAACATCCCCGGGATGTCTGGACCCTTGTGCACGAAGGCTATGATCCTTCCAGGGAGAAGCTGCGCGAGGCGCTGTGCGCCACCGGGAACGGGTATTTCGCCACGCGGGGGGCGGCACCCGAATCGGCCGCCGATGAAATCCACTATCCGGGCACCTATGTGGCCGGCCTGTACAACCGGCTGGAGAGCTCCGTGGCCGGCCGCACCATTGAAAACGAGAGCATGGTCAATGTCCCCAACTGGCTCGCGCTCACCTTCCGCATCGAGGACGGAGACTGGTTCGACTTAGGCTCCGTTGATCTGCTTGAATACCGGCAGGAGCTCGATATGCGCAGAGGGGTGCTCTCGCGGGCCCTAAGGTTCAGGGACGGGCAGGGAAGGAACACGCGGCTCACCCAGCGGCGGTTTGTGCATATATGCCTCCCGCACCTGGCAGGGCTGGAAACCACCATCGTGCCGGAAGATTTCTCGGGTACGATTCGCGTGCAGTCCGCCATCGACGGGAGGGTGGAGAATACCCTGGTAAATCGGTACCGCCAGCTGAACAGCCACCACCTCGTTCCGCTCGGAAATGGCGTATCTCAAGACGGGATCATGTGGCTCGAGGTCCAGACGAGCCGGTCTGGCATCCGGATCACCGAGGCGGTGCGCAACCGGGTTTTCCTTGACGGCCGCATTGTCCGTGGAGACGTTCGCACCCTGGCCGAACCCGGTTATATCGGCCAGGAGTTCGCCATCGGTGTCCGGGCGGGGGAGGCGGTGCGGATAGAGAAGACCGCAGCGATCTACCACTCTGGCGACCGGGCCATGTTCGAGCCCTGTGCCGAGGCGGAAGATGCCGTGCGCCATGCGGCAGGATTCGCCGATCTGCTGCAGGACCATGTCTTGGGGTGGGATCATCTGTGGGATCTCTGGGGCATCGGCGTCGAAACGCAGCATCTGCGCATGGCCCAGATACTCAACCTGCACATCTTCCACCTTCTCCAGACCGTATCCCCCAATACCGCCGACCTCGATGCGGGCGTACCTCCGCGCGGGCTCCACGGAGAGGCATATCGGGGGCTCATCATGTGGGATGAGCTGTTCATCTTCCCCCTGCTCAACCTCCGCATGCCCGAGATAACCCGATCACTGCTCAGATACCGCTACCGGCGTCTTCCCCGGGCGCGCCGCGGAGCACGGGAGGAGGGGCATGAAGGCGCCATGTTCCCCTGGCAGAGCGGAAGCAATGGCCGGGAGGAGGCCCAGGTCCTGCATCTGAACCCGGAATCGGGACGCTGGATTCCGGACAGCTCGCATCTCGAGCGGCACATCAGCATCGCGGTCGCCTATAACGCGTGGCAGTATTACCAGGTTACAGGCGACATCGACTTCATGGCATTCTACGGCGCCGAGATGATCTTTGACGTGGCCCGTTTCTGGGCCTCCATGGCGCGGTACGACCGGTCGCTGGACCGCTACGAGATATGCGGGGTCATGGGGCCCGACGAGTTTCACGACGCGTATCCGGACGCGGATGAGCCCGGCATCCACAACAACGCCTATACGAACATCATGGTCTCCTGGCTGATGTGCCGCTCGCTGGAGATGATGGACATCCTTCCCGAAGACCGGCGGAAGGTCCTTGTGGAGCAGATGTCGATCAAGAGGGAAGAGCTGGGGCGCTGGGACGACATCAGCCGCAAAATGCGCATCGCCTTCCACGAAGACGGGATCATCAGCCAGTTCGAGGGCTACGGCGAGCTCAGAGAGTTCGACTGGGAAGGCTACCGCAGGAGATACGGCGACATCCACCGGCTCGACCGGATACTGGAGGCGGAGGGAGACACGCCCAACCGCTACAAGGTCTCCAAGCAGGCGGATCTGCTGATGGCCTTCTACCTGCTCTCGGCAGAGGAGCTGGGCGCCCTGTTCAACCGGCTGGGGTATCCCTTCGACCGGGAGACCATCCCCAGAAACATCCAGTACTACCTGAGGCGCACTACGCACGGCTCAACGCTGAGCAGGGTGGTCCACTCCTGGGTGCTCTCGCGGTCGCGGCGTGATACCTCCTGGGATCTTTTTCAGGAGGCCCTGGAAAGCGACATCTCCGATATCCAGGGCGGGACGACCCATGAGGGAATCCACCTGGGCGCCATGGCAGGGACCGTGGATATCATTCAGCGGTCGTACACCGGGCTGGAAACCAGCGGGGACATCCTGCGATTCAACCCCTCGCTGCCGCAAGGGCTCAAGTCGGCCCGGTTCACGATAAAATACCGGCAGCACCGTCTGGCCGTGAACATCACGGAGAGCCTGCTTCAGGTCGGCAGCGAGCCGCAGGACACGGCTCCCATCAAGATCGGCTTCAGGGACCGGGAATTCGAGCTCAAGGCCGGGAGTATCCTGGAATTCGACCTGCACGGATCGGACAGGCGGTGAGTTCTCCCGGCCTGCTTTCGGGGGGCGTGGGTGAAAGGACCGGAGTATACCGGGGTCGTCATGAGCGGCGAGCCCCTTAAAACGGCGATCCCGGAGGGCGCTATACGAGGGGCTCGGTCCTCTTCGCCTCGGCCCAGGCCTTTTTTTTGGCATAGAGGTAGCCGAAGACGAAACCCAGGAGGAAGGTCACGGTGAGAACGAGCCATTTGGGCGCCACGAAGAGCGTGAAGACGAGGAACTGAAACGAGGTCATCTCGAAGTTCTGCAGCAGGAAGATGACGAGCAGCACCACGCCGATGGCGATGCCGATGAGCTTCATATTGCTTTTCACTTCACCAAGCCCCATTTCAAATGGCCCCTTTGTGGGATATCTTGGAAGATATTGCACGGACAGGGCATATGTGTCAATACCGGGATATCGATGGGCATGCCCGATCCGAGGCATAGTGAAAAATCCCGCCAAGCCTCTTGTGGCCCTGCCTTGATTTGCTGTCCGGGTTCTCTATCATTACCTGTAAGAGTTCATCTTGAGCGTACCGGAGCATCCTTGTCCTCGTGGAAAAGCGTGTGTCATTCTCCTTTGATGAGGGGCCGGGGATCCGCTTCCGCAGGGGAATATGGCGGCGAATCCCGGTTTGCAAGAGAAAAGAGGGGCTCTCTCACAAAAGCCCGGGTTCGGTTTTTTTAGTCCGGGCGGAGTACCCAAGATGCGGTGAAAGGAGATATCGTGCCGGTTCTGAAATGGCTGTACGAGCGCGAAGGATACAAGGGATACGGAGAATCATCACGTGCGTGGAAGTGCCCTCTGTGCGGCGACGTGCAGCAGGGCGATGACCCGCCCATGGAGTGCCAGTATTGTCTTGCCCCTCGGGATGCCTTCCGGGAGCTGGGAAAAAAGAGGCGGGTGTCTGCGCGGCAGAACCCGCCCCGGAGCCCGGCCAGCCCCCCCGAACCGGGGAGAAGGGCGTTGTTCGACAAATACATGAAACGGGAGGCGAGTGAATGGACCAGATCTATAAGAAGCTAGAGATGGTGGGCTCATCCAAAAACAGCGTGGAAGAAGCGATCGGCAACGCCCTCGAGCGGACAGGGGAGACCGTCAGGCACATGCGCTGGTTCGAGGTTGCCGAGATACGGGGCTATATCGAGAACGGGAAGGTGTCTCATTACCAGGTGACGCTCAAGGTCGGGTTCGTGGTGGAGCAACCCGGATAGGGAAGGCGCCTCTGCCGGGGCACGGGCATTTGTTCTCCGCCCGCTCCTTTGCCGAGGGGCGTCCTTCCGAGGAGGTGTCGGAAGAGCGGGAGCCTCGATCTTCCGGCATCTGCGGCGCTGACTGAAAAGGTTCTTCCCTACCGCGAGCCCGGCATCCTGACCTTTTCTTCACCCATCCGCGCAGGCAGAAGGATCGACCCTCTGGTGAACAGGTATTTCCCTGATTCCTCCCCGGGTATTTCGCCGGCGACCTCGAAATGCACGCGCATGCCCGGACCGAAAAGCTGCTCGGCCCGGTCCTGGATTGCCTGCGAGATGCTGCGGCGCTGGTGTGCATAGAGGGGCTCGCCCGTAGTAACGGCGGCCTTCAGCGGGATATCCGCCCACCCGGAGCTCTGCGCGAACCGGGCGAGATCATGGAGCGGGCTGCGGGGCACGTATATTTGAACCATGGGGTTTTGCGTGCCGATGAAGCGCCCCTGAAGCCGGGTTTGAGAGGTATCGTCTCCCATGATGCAGAACGAACGCAGGGCTATCTGCGGAATCTGCCCTGCCGGGTGCTGGGTGAACGTATCGTATGACGAAAAGGGGCGGATTGCCGAGGTCAGGGCCGATGATTCTTCCCCGCTGGGAATGATCTGTCCCTTGGGGGAGCACTCGGCGGAGATCGTCTATGCAAAGGAGCGGCTCACCACACCCTTGAGGCGGACAGGGCCCAAGGGCGCCTACGAGTTCGAGGCCGTCTCATGGGAGGACGCCTACGAAGAGATCGTGCATCGCCTTAAGACCATCAAGGCGGAGTCGGGCCCGGAGGCGGCGGCCATATACACGGGGCGCGGCAGCTTCGAGCTGGCCATGTGCGACGTTTTCCAGCCCGCCGGCGCGGCGGTGTCTTCCGCATCGAGCGTGCTGTTTCCCTTCGGCTCTCCCAACACCATGGGCGTGGGAGCCCTGTGCTATGTCTCGTATGCCATGATCGCCCCGCATGTGACCATGGGGGCCATGCACATCGACATGTTTTCCGACATCGAAAACGCCGAGGTGATCGTGGTCTGGGGCGCGAACCCCGCCACGGACTGCCCGCCCCTGGACTTCGAGCGGATCCGGAAGGCCGCCATCGAGGGGGCGGAGGTGGTGGTGATCGACCCCCGCAGGACCCTGACAGCAAAGCTTCCGGGAGCGCGCTGGGTCCCCATCCGCCCGGGCACCGACGGAGCCCTGGCCTTAAGCCTCTGCCGCATCCTCATCGAAGGAGAGCTCGTGGACGAGGCCTTTGCCCGTGACTGGACTCTTGGCTTCGACGAGTTTGCTCGGTATGCCGGGCATTTCAGGCCGGAGGTGGTCGAGACCATCACCGGGGTAGACCGGGAAACCCAGCGCTTCCTCGCGGAGAGGATCGCCGGGGCCCGGGGGGCGTGCCCGGTCATGTACACGGGCCTGGAGTACAGCGACAGCGGGGTCCAGGCCATCCGCGCCGTCATGGTGCTCTGGGCCCTGGCGGGTCAGCTGGACGTGCCGGGAGGCAGGTGCTTTACCATGTCCGCAGACCAGTTTCCGGTCAACCGGCAGGGGCTCGTGGAGAACCCGGACTCGGGCAGGGCACTGGGGCTCGACACCTTTCCGGTCTACAGCGCCTACCGGGGCGAGTCGCACGCCAATGCCCTGCCCGAGTCCGTGCTGAACGGCAACCCCTACCGCATCCGCTCGCTGATCATCTTGGGGGCCTCCATCATCACCTCCTGGCCGCAGCCCGATCTGTGGCGCAGGACCCTTGGCGCCCTGGACTTCCTGGTCTGCATCGATGTCAACATGACGGCCGACTGCGCCTATGCCGATATCGTGCTGCCGGCGACAACCTGGTACGAAATCGAGTCATACATGCGCTACGGGCCTCTCTTCCGGATCAGGGAACGGGTGATCGAGCCCGTGGGGCAGTCCCGCAACGCCTTCTTCATCCTCGCCCGCCTTGCTGACGAGCTGGGCTACGGGCACCTCTACCCGCAGGACGAGGACGGGCTGCTGCGGCGTGCGCTTGCATGCTCTCCCTTTACCCTGGAGGGTGTCCGGGCCGCGGGTGGAGAAGCGCGGATAGAGACCTCCCTGATGGAGTACCGGAAGTGGGAAAAGGGGCTCCTGAGAAAGGACGGGAACCCGGGCTTCGATACACCCTCGGGCAGGTTCGAGATCGCGTCAACCATCCTTGCCGAGCACGGTTACGACCCGCTTCCGGTCTACACCGAGCCGGCGGAAGGGCCCAAGGAGAGCCCTGAGCTTGCGCGGCACTACCCCCTGGTGTTCAACTCGGGCGCCCGGGTGGGGACCGACTTCCGCAGCCAGCACCATCATATCCCCGGCCTGGCCAAGAAGAGGCCGGAGCCCACGGTGATGATCAACGCGCACGATGCCTCTGAGCGGGGAATCCGGCACGGGGATGCGGTCGTGCTCAGAAGCCCCCGCGGAAGCGTCCGCATGCGGGCCATCGTCACTTCGGACATCGTGCGGGGGGCCGTGGACGCAAACATGGGGGGAGGCGGCCCGCTGGGGCCGGCCGCATGGCAGCGCTGCAACATCAACGAGCTTACGGATCTCAGGTACGATCCCATCTCGGGCTTTCCGATCTTCAAGTCGCTTTTGTGCGAGGTCGAAAAGGCGGGCGAGACCGGAGAGAGGTGCATGATCGATGCCGGTGAACCCGAGCCGAAGGTTATCTCCGCAGATATCCGGGCCGCCGCTGAACCCGTGGAGCGGATCTATCTGGACAACAATGCCACTACCGCCCCTGATGCGGAGGTGTGCAGGGAGATGGACCTCGCGCTCAGGGGGCTCTACGGGAATGCCGCGGCCATCCACGGCCACGGACGGGCCGCCAGGGCGGTCATCGAGAGCGCCCGGCGGAAGGTGGCCGGATTCCTGGGCTGTACGGCCCGCCGGATCGTCTTCACCGGCAGCGGGAGCGAGGCCAACAACCTGGCGATCAAGGGAGCGGCCTTTGCCTGCGGGAGCGGGAAGGGACACCTCATCACCTCATCCGTGGAGCATCCTTCGGTGCTCCAGGCCTGCCGCTGGCTTGAAAGGCAAGGATGCCGGATAACGTACCTGCCCGTGGACGGCTCCGGCAGGGTAAGCCCGGATGAGCTGAGCCGGGCCATGGCCCCGGACACCTTTCTCGTGAGCATCATGACCGCAAACAACGAGACCGGCACGGTGCAGCCTGTCAGGGAGCTCGCCGCTGCGGCGCGGGAAAAGGGGGTGCTCTTCCACACGGATGCGGTTCAGGCCGCCGGGCGGATCGAGTTGAAGGTCGAGAGCCTCGGGGTGGATCTCCTGACTCTCTCCGCTCACAAGTTCCGCGGTCCCAAGGGAGCGGGAGCGCTGTACGTGCGCTCCTTCCGGTCGCTGGAGCCGCTCGTTCATGGCGGAGGCCAGGAGAGCGGCCTGCGGTCGGGCACGGAGAACACTGCCGGCATCGTCGGCCTGGGAAAGGCTGCTGAGCTGGCCCAGAAGCGGCTGCCCGAGATGGAGGGCCGTGTCCGTCCGCTCAGAAATACCCTGAAGGAGGGGCTCGTGGGCCTGGTTCCCGGAGTCCGCGTCAACGGCCATCCCGAGCATTGCCTGCCCAATACCCTGAACGTGACGCTTCCGGGAATCCGGGGCGAGTCTCTGGTCATCGCGCTCGACTCCAGGGGCATCTCCCTCTCGTCGGGCTCCGCATGCCGCTCGGGCAATCCTGCGCCCTCTTATGCCCTGAGGGCCATGGGGCTCACCGAGGAGCAGGCCCACTGCGCCCTCCGCTTTTCCCTGGGCCTGGAGAACACCCGGGACCACATCGAGCGGGTGCTCGGCGAGATGGAAGCGATCCTTCGCGACTCGCTGAACATGGTGCGTTTTGTATCCTGCCGCTAGGTTTTCCGCCGGCAGGGAAAGGATGATGCCCATGAAAAGAATCGACCCCCAAAGGGTTTTCGATACCCCATGCGGACAGGCCGGCCTTGCGCGGCCTGACGGCCGTTGCCACGGAAGGTCTCCGACCGTTTCCCGCTGCATGGGCACGGATTTCCCGCAGGAGATGGCTGGAGATGTGCTGAGCGGGATGACCGGGAGCGTGAAGTCCATCCCGTGCAAGTATCTTTACGATGCCTACGGATCCCGGCTTTTCGACAGGATATGCACGCTCCCCGAGTACTACCCCACCCGCACCGAGCTTGAGATCCTGGAAAGAAACGCGCACCAGATCATGGATTTCTTCTCCGGGAGGGAAGGGAGCCTCGTGGAGATCGGGAGCGGCTCGGACCTGAAGATCAGGAGCCTCCTCAGGGGGTTGAGCGGACAGGGCGCCAGGAAGGTGCGCTACGTTCCGGTGGACATCAGCGAGACCAGCCTACTCAGGTCCGCCCACCGGCTCCTGGCCGATTTTCCCTGGCTCTCCATCCATGCCCTGGCCGCAGATTTCCCCCGCCATATCGATTGCTTGCCCCAGGGACGCAAGCTCATCGCGTTTTTCGGAGGCACGTTCGGCAACTTCACCCACGAGCAGGGCGTTGCCCTGCTGAAGGGCTTCGCCCAGGTCATGGGCGGCCAAGACCGGATGCTGCTGGGCATCGACATGCTCAAGCCGGCGGGCACCATCGAGGCCGCCTACAATGACCGGAGCGGGGTGACGGCGGAGTTCAACCGGAACATCCTCAAGCACGTCAACCGCCGACTCAGGGCGGACTTCCGGCCGGACGACTTCGAGCATCTCGCCTTTTTCAACCCGGACAAGGAGCAGGTGGAGATGCATCTGAAGGCCCGCTCGCGGGTCAGGGCACACATCGCCGAGGTGGGATTGAGCGTCTGCCTGGGACCGGGAGAGACCATCCTCACCGAGATCAGCAGAAAGTTCAGCAGGGCGCGGGCAAGGGCCTGCTTTGATGAGGCCGGGCTTGTCCCCGTGCGCTGGTTCACCGATGCAAGCGCCTGGTTTTCCCTGGCGGAGCTCGCGGTACGGCAAGGGTAGCGGCCCTGACCTTCTGCTTGCCGCCGGCTTAGTACTACAGTGGCAATCAGTCATGGGGTCAGTCATGGGGTCAGGTCTCAACATATGACACTCCCAGTGTCATATGTTGAGACCTGACCCCGATCCTGTGCCAAACTCTGCCACTGTAGTGTTAGAGCGGACGATCCTCGGGGGCGAATATCCCCGTTGAGCGAAGAAACGGGAATGAATTTTCATCCGGTTGAGGATATTGACGATAATCGAGCAATATCATGTCCATGGTCGATATATTCGCTGCCATGGCCACTGGGGATAAGGTTTTGGACGGCACATACATCTTGACACGGCCCTGAAATAGGTTTAGTGGCCGAAGAATCTGAAACAAGAATACGTCTTGCTTGAATCCTGCTGAACACATTCGAAGCGACGCCGCTTCTCACCAGGTAGAAAATTCATGAAGATGACTTGTCTTTCAGAAATACAACACCGGAGCTCCTGTGTACAGCAGAGCTCGAAACAAAAGGAGTACCGATCAATGGCTACAGGAACAGTCAAGTGGTTTAACAGGGAAAAGGGGTATGGCTTTATCACTTCCGAAACCGGCGAGGAGATCTTCGTCCATCACACGGCGATCAACCAGCAGGGCTTCCGCTCCCTCGAAGAGGGGGACAGGGTAAGCTTTGATGTGGTACAGGGACAGAAGGGGCCGCAGGCTTCAAACGTGACAAAGCAGTAAGCGGACCGCCGGGGAGCAGGATGCACCGCTCCCCGGCGATTGATAATTCGATTCCCTACAAGAGCGCCGGGGAAGCCTCTCTTTCGAATGAGGCTCTTCCGGCCGGCTCCCGCAGGCCGATCGAGCTGTTCCGGATGCGGCGCAGGGTTTTAAGAACAAAGCGCCCTTTTTTGATTTCCATGCGGGGTGCTCCGCACATTTTTCACTACCATGTACCGGGAGGTGCGTATGGCAACCAAGTCGGCTGTTACGTTCAAGAAAAAGGAGCGCGAAGAGGCCAAGCGCAGAAAAAGACTGGCCAAGGAAGCCAAGAGAACCGAACGCAGGGAGAACAAGGCCGGCAGGGAGCCAGTTGCCGGGTGGGAAGATCCCGATATTGCGGGCATCGTTCCCGGGCCTCAGCCAAGAATCGATGACGATAAATGAGATCCAGGCCCCCGGAAAACGGGGGATGGCCCGTCTTAAGGGGTGGATTCTCTCACGCGGGAGGTGCTGCCGCGGATCTATGCACGCTGTTTCTCCAAGGCCTTCTTCCGGGCGGACGCGCATTCCAGATAGCCTGAAATGACGGCACGTGCCATGTGATCGAAGAAGAGGTTGACGCCGGTGAAGAACTCTCTGGTCCGGTCGAGTGGGCCGCCCCCGCCGCGGGTGCACTGCTCTGATAAGCACCGGAAGACTCCTCTCCTGATAAGGAAGAGCACTTGGATCATCTCCTCCAGGGGAATCCCCTCTTGATGCCGCTGCCTGCCGATCTCCGAGTAGAGGGAGAAGATCGTGTTCTTCGATGCGCCCTGGCGCAGCCAGAGGGGAAGGCGTTTGTAGATATGGTACAGGACCCGGTTGACGCGGTCGTGCAGGGAATTGTCCGTGGTGTTCCGGTAGTGACGGATCCCCGGCGCCTGCCTGATTTCCTTCACCACATCCTTGGTCAGGAAGTATTCGTTTTTCCGGATTATTTCCCCAAGGCTCGAGAATGTCATGCGCGCACCCCCTCATGCTTTACTCGTGAGAAATCCGTGAGCTGCCCGTTGCCGCAACGATTGCAGGGAACGTGCCCCCTTCCTGGCCGGATTTCAAGCACGGAGCGTGCCATGGCCCGGAACCAGATCTCTCACGGCAGACCTCCCGGTTTTATCGGGGAAAAATTGAGGGGCCCCGGCTGCCCTGTTCCGGGAATGAGGAAATTTGCGAACACGGCCGGCAATTTTTCAAATGTGCAGGCGCGGCGCCCCTGGAAGGCCCATGTGGCCGGGAGCCTCCGGCGCCCCCCCGGCATATCGGCATCCGGATGCCGGCAACGGGAAAAACTCGCCGGTTCCCTGCCGGAAACGGCTTGAAAACCAGGGGTCCAGCGGGCCGCAATGAGCGTGGTAATCACACTGAAACAGGAAGAAAATACCGCTTGCTTTCCCATAAGAATATGCTATGAAATCGTATTCCGAATTGCATCCTTATGTGGTTTTTGTTCATCAATTTCAAAAAAGGTGGTGCTCATGCAGCAGGGTACGCCGAGATCATCCAAGGAGCTCCGGTTGGAGAAGTCTCCCACCGGGATCAGGGGGCTCGATGAGGTCGCCCAGGGCGGTCTGCCCAGGGGGCGCTCCGTGCTGGTGACCGGCGGCCTGGGCACGGGCAGGACCATGTTCGCCATGGAGTTTCTGGTGAAGGGAGCCGCCCGGTCCGGCGAGCCCGGGGTGTTCGTCACGTTCGGAGAGCCCCCGGACGAGCCGATCGCCAACTCCGCATCACTGGGGGTTCCTCTGCCCGATCTCTGCGAATCGAACCGCCTGCACAAGGATGCGATGCGAGCAGGAGCGGCAACATGGGGCTGGCGGTCGTGCACGGAATAGTCAAAAGTCACGGAGGCACCATTACAGTGGAAAGCAAAAAGAGCAAAGGCTCCCGGCTTACCGTGTATTTGCCGGTGGCCGACAGGAGGAGCGAGCAGGCGCGGACATCCGATCGAGATGCGTCGGGAGAATCAGGGGGCAAAAGGCAGCGGGTTCTCCTGGTGGATGATGAGAGCCTCGTTCTCATGAGCGTGCAGCGGGCACTGGAGCGGCTGGGATACGAGGTGGACGCGGCGAAAAACGGGCCCGACGCCCTCGAGATCTTCTGCGAGGACCCGGGTTCCTTCGACGTGGTCATCACCGACCAGACCATGCCCAAGATGACGGGCGCGGAGCTTGCCGAAGAGCTCCTGCACATCCGGCCGGACATCCCGGTCATCCTCTCCACAGGCTTCAGCGAGACCATCAGCGAGCAGGAAGCCAGGGCCATAGGCGTTCGAGACCTCCTCATGAAGCCCGCCACCACCAAAGATCTGGACGCCGTCATCCGCAGGGCCACCGGGAAGCAGGCATAGCAGGGGCCTTCGCGCCTGGCGAAAGGAGGCCCCCGCGCGGGGGTCTCCCGGGTCAGCGGGTGTTCGGCATCCTGCCCCCGGCCGGGTCTCCAGCAGGATCGCTGCCGGGGAAAGCCCGGCATTCCAAGGACAGGCTCTCAGTACTTTTTTGCGGCTCTCTCGAATGATCGCCGCAGATCCTCGTAGCTCCGGACAAAGCCCCGCTTCACCTCGCCCCATGCCCCCGCCGAGCTGGTCCGGAGCTCGTCGAGCCACCGGGCCAGCTCGCTCCGCTGCCTCTGAAGGGCCTTCAGTGTTTCCCTCGCCTGGGATCTCGCCTCGGGCTCCATCTCATCCCACTGCTCGCTGATCCGCCCCCGCAGGCTGCGGATCCGGGAATCGACGTCGTCCAGCGCCTCCCGCCCCTGCTGGAGGGCCTCGTCCCTTTCTTCTATGGAGTAATCCCGGATGGCCTCCGCCGCTTCCTCCGCTTCCCGCTCCACGTCCTCGGACGGTTTTTCGGGGCTGCTGCGATTTGCGCAGGAAACCGGGGCGGCAATCCACAGCGCGGTGAGAATAACCCCGAATATGACAGCCGGCAGTGTACGGATATTCATCCCGTCCTCCTGAAGCGAAGGGTTTCCGGCCGGAAGAAGAAGCCCTGGCCGGACTTGCGCGCCTCCGGGAGAGGAATGCCTGTCATCCTCTCCACCCCTCGCTCTGCATCTTTTCAAAGGAGCTCTTAAGATCCTGATAGGTGCTGAGGAATCCCTCCTTGATATTCTCCCACGCGTTTTCGGAGCTGTGGCTCATGGCGCCGTACCACTCACCCATCCGGTTCCGCTGATTCCTGATCTCGCTCAAGTTGTTCCGGTAGGCGGCACGGGCCCCCTGGTCCATCTGGTCCCAGGTGTCGAAGAGCCGTTCTTCCATGTCGGCGATACGGGAATCCAGCTCGTCCAGCGATTTCTTCGCCTTGGCCAGAGCCTTGTCGCGCTGTTCGGATGAATAATCCTTGAGCGCCTCTGCGGCCTTCCCGAACTGCTTCCTGACGCGCCGGGCAGACCGGTCGGCCGCTGAGCGCCTCATGAGGGCAACCGGCAGGATGACGAGGAAGATTGCGGAGAGGGCACCGATTACCAGAGTTACCAGTCTCATAGGATTCATTGTGGCCTCCTTTCCTGGCATTCGTTTATTGGGGAAGCGCGACCGGCAAAAAAGCACGTTTTGAGGCCGGTCTTCTGATTGCACGGCTGCTTCCTGTCTTCTCATTCCACTGCGATACCATTATTAATAGTCAGCGCCGGATTCACCTCAATGGGGAGCGGAGGAAGGGGGACGCGGCTTACTCCTCTGCGTGTCTCCCTCCGTCTCCGGTAACGGAAGGTGTGGTGGTTCATGTTCAGGAGCCTGGCAGCCTCGCTCTCGTTCCCGCGGGAGAGCGAGAGGGCCTGTTCGATATAATGGCGCTCGAACGCGCGCACCAGCGCGGGAAAATCCACGCCGCAGGCGGGAACGGGGGGGAGGTCCAGGCCGGCGGGCTCGGTTCCGGTCCAGGCCGGCAAGCCCAGGTCGCCGGGCAAAAGCTCCGGGCCCCGGCCGGTGAGGACTGCGCGCTCCACGAGATTTTTCAGCTCCCGGACGTTGCCGGTCCAGTGATGAGCAAGCAGGGCTTCTTCAGCTTCCGGGGAGATTCCGGTGAAATCCCTGCCGAACTTTTTGTTGAAATGAACGAAAAAGTGCCGGACCAGGGGGAGGATATCCTCCTTGCGCTCGTTGAGGGAGGGAACCGTGACCGTGACCACGCCCAGGCGGAAATAGAGGTCGCGGCGGAAAAGCCCCTGCTCCATCAGGCCGGAGAGATTCTTGTTGGTTGCTGAAACGATCCTGGTCTTCACCCGCTGCCTTTTCGTGGAGCCCAGGCGGTAGAACTCGCCGTCTTCCAGAAAGCGCATGAGCTTGGCCTGGGCTTCCATGCTCAGGTCGCCCACCTCGTCGAGGAACAGGGTGCTGTTTTGGGCGTCTTCGATGAGGCCCCGCTGAAGGCGCCCCGTTCATAGCCGAAGAGCTCGCTCTCGACGAGGTCCCTGGGGATGGCGGCACAGTTCACCGTGACGAGCGGCCCCAGAAAATTGGGGCTCTGGTAGTGGATGGCTGCCGCGATGAGCTCCTTGCCCGTGCCGGTCTCACCGAGGATGAGCACCGGGGTGTCCGGGCTTCTGGCCACGCGGGAGATGAACTCCATGATGTCATGAATGGCGTTGCTCTCGGCAATGAAGCAGGGAAGGCTTTCCCGGAGATGCCGCTGCTGGAGCTGCCGGACTCCAGGGCATGGGCAATGGACATCTCCAGCGAGCCCATGAGGATGGGCTTGATCACGAAGTCGTAGGCCCCGAGCTTCATTGCCTGGATCACGGCCGGCCGTCTCCCTGCCTCACGGGGATGCGGACGATGAGCTCGGCCCCGCCCAGACGGACCGCGTCCTCCTGAAGCCTGCCTCCGTGATCCGTGATGATCCGGCGGCCCGGGCACAGGCCGATGCCGGACAGGGGGTTTCTGATCACGTGGGCGATGCCCGCGGCCACGCGGCCCTGCATGATGAGCACGTGCTCGAGCTCCCTGGCCACAGTCACGTCCATCATGCCGAGCAGGATGGCTTCCCTGCCCTCGTGCTCGATCAGGCTCGCCCTGCAGTGGGGCCGCCGGATATCGGGGTTCTCCCGCATGGACCCTCGGGGGAAGAACCTCGCCACCCTGCCCGGATGCTCGGCCTTGCCTGCAATGAGTTCCGCCTGGAGGGCCTCGGCCAGTGGTATGTCATCGGGATGGATATGGTCGTAAAGGGATGCAGGACCGTCTTCGGAGAGCGGGCCGAACCGTGGCTGCTGCTCGGGATTGCGGCAGACCGCATGGCCGTCGTGGATGCTCGAAATGCCTGTCAGCGAACGCTCCGCCAGGTCACGGAAATGCCGCCCGCTCTTTCTCAAGGCATCCGGCGTCTGCCCGATCGGAAACTTTCCCTGCTGATACAACGGCTTGTCTCGTGCCATGGACCGCCTTGTCTCGAAGAGGTTTTCCAAAAAAGCTCCCATGCTGTTGCCTCATGCGGAAGACCACGCCCGGAAGTGCCATTTTAAGACGGGAAGGGGGAAATGGCAAGCAGAGAAGCGGCGTGAAGGGAAGCATGCGCAGAAGAACCTGTGAAGAGGCGTTTCCCGCTTCCCAGCTGCGGTGATATGCCCGTAATAATCAAGGGTGATCTCTCCGATGAGGGTATCGAGAATCTCCTGCGTCAACCGCCCGGCTACCGCACCTTCACGGGCGTGAGCCTCTCGCTTTGGGTGCCGTCGCCGAGCTGCCCGCAGGCGTTGATTCCCCAGGCCCAGAGCGTGCCGTCTTCCTGCAGGGCGATGGTATAATACCTGCCGGCTGTCACGGCAACCCAGCTCCTTAAGGTTCCCACCTGTCCGGGGGAGTGCCTTTCGACACGGGTGCCGTCGCCGAGCTGCCCGGCATTGTTCGATCCCCAGGTCCAGAGCGTGCCGTCCTTCCTGATGGCGGCTGAGTGATCCCAGCCTGCGGCGACCGACTCCCAGCCGGCGTCATCGCCTGCTCTCACCGGAATGTTCCTTGAGATCCGGGTGCCGTCGCCGATCTGGCCGTGCCAGTTGTAGCCCCAGCCCCATAAGCTGCCGTCCGACCCGATCGCGAGGCTGTACTGGATGCCGCTGGATATGGCGATCCAGTCGGCGTCGGGTTCCACCGGCACCGGGGCATTCAGGGGAAAATCGTTTTCAGGATCGCCCCCGGTGCCGTCACCGACCTGACCATGGTTGTTGCACCCCCAGGCCCACAGCGTTCCGTCCGTCCTGATGGCCGCGACATGGTCCTTTCCTGCAGCCACGATGCCCCAATCGGCATCGGTTCCCACCTGCACGGGCACCAGGCTGTCATGATCGTCCGTGTGATCGCCCCCGGTGCCGTTGCCGAGCTGGCCGGATGCGTTGCGGCCCCAGGCCCACAGCGTCCCGTCGGTCTTGAGAGCCACCGTGAAGGTGTGCACCAGCCCGGTGTCGGGACAGCTCCAGTCATGATCGCCCCCGATCTGCACGGGGGAGACGTTCAGGCCGGTTGTCCCGTCTCCCAAGGATCCTCTGCCCCAGGCCCAGAGCGTGCCGTTGTCCCGGATTGCCAGAGAGGTCAGCAGCCCTGCGGTAACGGCGGCCCAGTCGGCGCCTTGGCCCACCCGGATGGGGGCGCTGCGGTCGGAGGCGTGGGTGCCGTCTCCGCCCTCTTTGTCGCCGAGCTGGCCGGATGCATTGCATCCCCAGGCCCACAGCGTCCCGTCGGTCTTGAGGGCCAGAACATGGGATTCGCCCGCGGCTGCAGCGGCCCACTTCGACTGAACGGACGGATCTGCCCGGCCCAGGGTGGTGAATTCCCAGGTGTAGTCCGAGGCAAGCGGAATGCCTGCCGTGTCTTTCACCCCGGTGGTCACCCTGGCGGTATATACGGCGCTCTGAGACAGGGGATGCGCAGGGGTGAAGACCACCTGGGCCTCTGAACAGCTTACCTTCCCGGGAATGGCCGCGCTTCCCGAGCGCAGGACAATGGTCGAAAGGGTCACGGTTCCCGGCTCGATATCCTCGTTGAACGCGATCTCGATGGTGGTGTCCGTGGGCACGTCTAGGGCACCGCTTTCCGGAATCGTCGAGGTGACGGCCAGTGCGGACTCACCGGCTCCGTTCGCCTCTCCTCCCGAGGATCCGCCTGCCGCCTCAGGACCGTCACCCCCGCTGCCTCCGCCGCAGCCGGGCAGGAACGCCACGAACATGATCATGAGCAAAGCAAGGAATACCGTGCATTGATTGATTCTGAAAGGGCGCATGAGATCACCTCCTATTACAGAAAGGTACTATAATGTCATAGATATAATTGCATACGGGATTTTAAAGCCTTCTCAGCGGTTTTTAAGCCCCATTTTCCCCTTCCCTTTTCCCGCAGATTTCGGTAACACTTCCTCTTTCTTACCAGGCGCAATAATACTGGAATATTTCCAGGGCCGGTGCTAAGAAGGGGAACAGTTCACACAGGAAGAAGGTACAGCCATGGAGCAAGCGATAGGCAGGGCAAAGGTGCTCATGGAGGCACTGCCCTATATCAAGGATTTCCGGGGAAAGAAAATCGTGGTCAAGTACGGCGGCCATGCCATGGTGAACCCCGGGCTGAAAAACCTTTTTGCAAAGCAGATCGTGCTGTTTCATCTCGTGGGTATCCAGGTGGTGGTGGTCCACGGGGGCGGCCCCCAGATCAGCCGGACGCTCGACAGCATGGGCATCGAGTCGAGCTTCATCGACGGCAAGCGCGTCACCGACGCCCGTACCATGGACGTGGTGGAGATGGTGCTCGCGGGCGGCATCAACAAGGAGATCGTTCAGCTCATCAACGCAGCCGGCGGCAAGGCCGTGGGCCTTTCCGGCAAGGACGGCGGGCTCGTCCGGGCCCGGAAGCTGCTCTTCTCCCGCACGGACGCCTCGGGCAATCTCACCGACGTTGACATGGGACATGTGGGCGAGGTGACGGGGGTCGACACCGACATCATCGACGTCGTGGAGAAGGCGGGCTTTGTCGCGGTCATCGCCCCTTCGGGCGTGGGAGACGACGGGCTCACCTACAACATCAACGCAGATACCGTTGCCGCGGAGATAGCCCGGCAGCTCAAGGTGGAGAAGCTCATCATCCTCACCGACGAGCAGGGGGTTCTGGATGCAGATGGCAAGCTCATCTCCAGCATGAAGTACTCCCAGATCCAAAAGCTCATATCCACGGGCGTGGTCACAGGCGGGATGATCCCCAAGATGGAGTGCTGCATGCGGGCGCTCGAGGGCGGGGTGACCAAGGCCCATATCATCGACGGCCGGGTCCCGTATTCCATCCTCCTGGAGCTGTTCACCGACTCGGGCATCGGCACGCAGATCGTCAAGGAGTAAAGCACCATGAAGCATGTCATGAACACCTATTCCCGGCTGCCCGTAACCCTGGTCAGGGGCAGCGGCTGCCGGGTGTGGGACGATCGGGGCGATTCCTATCTGGACATGGTGGCGGGCATTGCGGTGTGCAACCTCGGCCACGCCCATCCCCGGGTGGCTCAGGCCCTGAAGGAACAGGCGGACGAGCTGTTTCACTGCTCGAACCTCTACCGCATTCCCCTGCAGGATGATGTGGCGCGGATGATCTCGGAAAACAGCTTCGAGTCCCGGGTGTTCTTTTCCAACTCCGGTGCCGAGGCGAACGAGGGGGCCATCAAGCTGGTGAGGCGCTACTGCCACGACTATTCCCGCAGGGGGCCGGGCATCATCACCTTCACCGGCTCCTTCCATGGAAGGACCCTGGCCACGCTCACCGCTACCGGCCAGGAAAGGTTCAAGAAGGGCTTTGCCCCGCTTCCCGGGGGTTTCAAGACCGTAGAGTTCGGAGACATGGATGCCCTTCGAGGGGCCGTGGACGACTCCATCGGCGCGGTCATGATCGAGCCTGTCCAGGGGGAGGGGGGCGTCAGGATTCCGCCCGAAGGATATCTGAAGAATATACGCGAGCTCTGTGACGAGCTCGGCCTGCTGCTCGTCCTCGACGAGGTCCAGACCGGGATGGGCAGGACCGGCGAGCTCTTCGGCTACCTGCACGAGGAGATCCGCCCCGATATCATGACCCTGGCCAAGGCCCTGGCGAACGGGTTTCCCGTGGGCGCGGTGGCGGCCCGGCCGGATGTCGCCGAGGCCTTCGATCCCGGGAGCCACGCCTCCACCTTCGGGGGCAACCCCCTTGCCATGGCAGCGGCATCGGCCACGCTCGGCATCATGCTCGAGCAGGATATCCCGGGGCAATGCCGGCAGACCGGGGTCTATCTCACGCAGGGGCTCAAGGAGATGATGAGCCTGCATTCCGGCATCCGGGAGATCCGCGCCCGGGGGCTCATGATTGGCATCCAGTGCGATGCGGATATCTCCACGATCCCCAGGGATGCGCTTGAGAAGGGGATCATGCTCAACGTGATCCAGGGCAGTGTGCTCAGACTCGTCCCGCCGCTGATCATCACGCGCCAGGAGTGCGACGAGGCGGTGGAAAAGATTCATAAATTGCTCAAACAAAAGGGAGTGTGATGGGGCACAGGGATTTTCTCGCCATAACCGACTTGAGCCGTGAAGAGATTCAGACGATATTCTCCCGAGCCCGCCTCCACCAGGAGAGCGGGCCGGAGACGGTCCTTGCCGGAAGGTCGGTGGTGCTGCTCTTCGAGAAGGCATCCACCCGGACCCGCATCTCGTTCGAGGTGGGCGTTGCCCGGATGGGGGGCCACCCCATCGTGCTCACCCCCGCGGGCTCGCAGATAGCCAGGGGAGAGCCGCTTCAGGACACTGCGCGCGTCCTGTCCGGGTACTGCGACTGCATCGTCATGCGCACCTACGGGCACGAGCGCATTCAGGAGATGGCCCGCTGGGCGGATGTCCCAGTGATCAACGCCCTGACCGACCTGCTGCACCCCTGCCAGGTCCTTGCCGACTGCTTCACGCTCCAGAGCCGGTTCGGGTCCCTGGAGGGGAAGCGGGTCGCATGGATCGGGGACGGGAACAACATGGCCAACTCCTGGATCAACGCCGCGTCTCTCCTGGATTTCGAGCTGGCGCTGGCGTGTCCGGCCGGGTATGAGCCCGATGCGGGCATCATGGATGCGGCCCGAGCAGGCGGGGCGAAGATCACGCTTGTGCGGGACCCGGCAGAGGCGGCGCAGGGTGCCCTGGCGGTCAACACCGACGTGTGGGCGAGCATGGGCCAGGAAGAGGAGGCAACGCTGAGGATGAAGGCCTTCAGGGACTACACGGTCACGGAAGCGCTCATGGACCGGGCGGCCGGGGACGCCGTGTTCATGCACTGTCTGCCCGCCCACCGGGGCGAAGAGGTCACGGAAGAGGTGCTGGAGAGCGCACGATCCATCATCTGGGAGCAGGCGAAAAACAGACTCTACGTCCAGGAAGCCGTCATGGCTTTTCTGCTACAGCAATGAGAGGAGACGCAAACATGGACACAAAGAAGGTCGTACTGGCATATTCGGGCGGGCTCGACACCTCGGTCATTCTCAAGTGGCTCCACGACGAGTTCGGGTATGAGGTGATCTGCTACGCAGCGGATCTGGGCCAGGCCGAGGAGCTCACGGGCCTTGAGGAAAAGGCGCTCAACACCGGGGCATCCAAGATCTATATCGACGATCTCCGGGAGGAGTTCGTGCGCGACTACGTGTTTCCGGCATACCGGGCCGACGTGGCGTACGAGGGCCTGTACCTTCTGGGCACCACCCTGGGCAGGCCGCTGATCGCCAAGAAGATGATCGAGGTGGCAGCCAGAGAGGGCGCCGGCGCCGTGGCCCACGGCGCAACGGGCAAGGGCAACGACCAGGTGCGCTTCGAGCTCACCTTCTGGGCGCTCAACCCCTCCATCAAGGTCATCGCGCCCTGGAAGATGGACGAATGGAAGCTTAGGTCCCGCGACAAGATGATCGACTACGCCAAGGCCAACAACATCCCCGTGCCGGTCTCCAAGAAAAAGCCCTACAGCATGGACCGGAACCTCCTGCACATCAGCTTCGAGGGCGGCGTGCTGGAAGACCTGTGGAACGAGCCCCAGGAGGACATGTTCGTGCTCTCGTGCTCGCCGGAGAAAGCGCCCGATGTCCCGGTAAGCGTGGTCATCTCCTTTCAGGACGGCGACCCCGTTGCCGTGGACGGCGAGCAGCTGAGCCCGGCCTCGCTGCTGGCCAGGCTCAACGAGCTGGGGGGCAGAAACGGCATCGGCAGGATCGACATCGTGGAGAACCGCTACGTGGGCATGAAGTCGCGGGGCGTCTACGAGACGCCGGGCGGCACCATCATGAAGATCGCCCATAGGGCCATTGAGCAGATCACCATGGACCGCGAGGTCATGCACCTGCGCGACGAGCTCATGCCGCGCTACGCGACCCTGGTCTACAACGGCTACTGGTTCGCTCCGGAGCGCGAGGCCCTGCAGACGCTCATCGATTATTCCCAGAAGGGGGTCACCGGAGACGTGCGCGTGAAGCTCTACAAGGGCAACTGCATGGTCACGGGCAGGAGGGCCGAGAAATCGCTCTACAACCCCGAGGTCGCCACCTTCGATGAGGACGAGGTCTATGACCAGAAGGACGCCGGCGGGTTCATCCGGCTCAACTCGCTGAGGCTTAGGATCAGGAATCAGTTGATGAAATGAAGAAGAAGCCGTGGTCAGGCAGGTTCAGCCAGGACACCAGCGGCCTGGTGGAGCGGTTCACCGAGTCGGTGAGCATAGACGGGCGGCTCTTCGCCCAGGACATCGAGGGGAGCATCGCCCACGCAAAGATGCTCCGGGCCGCCGGCCTGCTGAGTGAGGAGGAGGCGCGGGCCATAATGCAGGGCCTGCGCGGGATCGCCCGCGATATCGAAAGCGGGACGTTCGTCTTCGACCCGGCCCTGGAAGACGTCCACATGAACATCGAGGTGGAGCTCACCGAGAGGATCGGCGAGGCGGGCAAGAAGCTGCACACGGCCCGGAGCCGCAACGACCAGGTGGCGACCGATTTGAGGCTCTACACCAGGGGCAGGCTCGGCGAGGCGAGGGCCCTGCTCAGGAGGCTCATGGCGACCCTCCTCGAGAAGGCCTCCCGCAACGTGGACACCATCATCCCGGGCATGACGCACCTGCAGCACGCCCAGCCCGTGTCCCTGGCCCACCACCTGCTCGCGTATTTCGAAATGTTCATGCGGGATTTCGACCGCGCGGGGGATGCGTCGAGGCGGCTCAATGTCTCCCCCTTGGGGAGCGCGGCCCTTGCCGGCACCCCGCACCCCATCGACCGGTTCATGACCGCGGCGGCCTTGAAGTTCGACGAGCCCGGACGCAACTCCATCGACGGCGTGAGTGACCGGGACTTCGCGCTCGAGGCCGTGTTCTGCGCATCGTTGATCATGATGCACCTGAGCCGGCTTGCCGAGGAGATCGTCATCTGGAACTCGCAGCCCTTTTCCTGGGTCGTGCTGCCCGATGCCTTCTGCACCGGGAGCTCCATCATGCCCCAGAAAAAGAACCCCGACGTGGCCGAGCTGGTGCGGGGGAAGACCGGCGGCGTCTACGGCAGCCTGGTGGCCCTGCTCACCATGATGAAGGCCCTGCCCCTGGCGTACAACCGCGACATGCAGGAGGACAAGCCGCCCGTGATGGAGAGCCTGGATACGGTGCTCTTATGCCTGGAGGCCATGGACGGGCTCGTGCAGGGCCTGGAGGTGAATCGGGAGGCGCTCGAGGGGTCTCTGAAGGCGGGCTTCATCACCGCCACCGACGTGGCTGACTATCTGGTGGAGAAGGGCGTGCCCTTCCGGGAGGCGCACCGCATCACCGGAGAAATCGTATCGCACCTTTCCACGCGGGGAAAGGCGTTCGACGATATGGGTGCAGAGGATTTCAGGAAGTTCAGCGATGCCTTCGGACCCGACATCGTCTCCGTGATCAGGCCTGAGAGCTCGGTCGATCGCCGCAGGAGCTTCGGCGGCACGGCACGTGCGAACGTGAAGGCCATGATCGAAGACGCACGCGCTCGGGTGGAGAGCCTTGAAGTCTAGATGCACGATCGGGGCGGCCTGCGTGCTCGTCCTTGCCCTGGCGCTGTGCGCGGGATGCGGCAGAAAGCTCCCGCCGCTTCCCCCGGGAGCGCCCGACCCCGTGGAGCTGGTCTCGGCGGACTTCGAGGAGAATGCTGTGGTGGTGAAGGCCCGGTGCAACGTGCCCGGGAGCACGGTCACTCTCCTGGGAAAGCCCAAGGGTCTCTGCCCTTCCTGCACCGACGACCTGGTGCGCAAGGACGAGGCGTTCGTGGAAGAGGCGGGGACCGTCCGCCTGCGGGATGCCGGCCCGGGCGCGTCCTACATGGTCTACCGGCTGGCCTTCCGGAAAGGCACCCTCGTCTGGATGACCGATGCACGGGTCGTCAGGCGGTGAGGGGGCCGGGGTGCTGAAAGCTCACATAACTTAAAAAACAAGGAGAGAAGGAATGCACGATTTCGAGTACAGGCGGGGAAAGCTCCACTGCGGTGAGGTGCCGCTGGAGGAGATCGCGGAGAAGGTGGGCACCCCCTTCTACTGCTACAGCCTCCCCACGCTCCGCCAGCACATCGATGCCTTCGAGGAGCCCCTTTCCGGCGTGGATCACCAGACCTGCTTTGCCATGAAGGCCAACGCGAACCTCGCGATCTTGAGCTACATGGCGCACCGGGGCCTGGGGGCCGACGTGGTCTCGGGCGGCGATCTCTACCGGGCGCTCAAGGCGGGCATCCCGGGCGGGAAGATCGTGTACTCGGGGGTGGGCAAGACCGCAGGAGAGATCGACATGGCCATCGAGGCCGGGATCATGATGTTCAACATCGAGAGCGCACAGGAGCTCGAGGTGATCAACGAGCGCGCCGGGATGCTCGGCAGGAAGGCGCCGGTCTCCATCCGGGTCAACCCCGACGTGGACCCCATGACCCACCCCTACATCTCCACCGGCCTCAAAGAGAACAAGTTCGGGATCGACGTGGAGGGCTCCCTGGAGCAGTATCTCAAGGCAAAGGACATGGAGCACATCGAGATCGTGGGCATCGATTGCCACATCGGCAGTCAGCTCACGGACTTAAGCCCCTTCATCGACGCGGTCCGGCGGCTCAAGATGCTCATCAAAAGGCTCAAGGACCACGGGATCGCGCTTAAGTATCTCGACCTCGGCGGCGGGCTCGGCATCACCTATTCGGACGAGGAGCCTCCCCATCCCCGCGACTATGCCAGGGCCGTGCTCGACGCGGTAGGGCCTCTGGGCCTGAAGGTGATATTCGAGCCCGGCAGGGTGATCGTAGGCAATGCGGGCATCCTCGTCACCCGGGTGCTCTACCGCAAGCAGACCAGAAGCAAGACCTTCATTGTGGTGGACGCGGGGATGAATGACCTCATCCGGCCGTCCCTGTACGGGGCCTACCACGACATCAGGCCGGTTCGGGAAAAGGCCGGGGAACGGGAACAGGTGGACGTGGTGGGGCCCATCTGCGAATCAGGGGATTTTCTGGCCAAGAACCGTGACCTTCCCATGCTCACCCGGGATGACCTGATCGCGGTCATGAGCGCGGGGGCCTACGGGTTCACCATGGCGTCCAACTACAACTCGCGGCCCAGGCCGCCCGAGGTTCTGGTGGATGGCGCGCGGTATCATGTGGTATTGAAAAGGCAGACCTACGAAGACCTGGTATCCGGGGAGACGGTTCCCGGGGAGATACTTGCATAAACAGGGGGAACAGATGTTTTCAGGAGCGATCGTTGCCATTGTCACACCATTCAGAGACGGGAAGATCGACGAGGAGGCCTTTCGGGATCTGATCAATTTCCAGATCGAGGCAGGCGTCTCGGGGATCGTGCCCTGCGGGACCACGGGAGAGTCTGCGACGCTCACCCATGAAGAGCACGAGCGGGTGATCGACATCTGCGTGGCAGAGGTGGGAGGACGGGTCCCGGTGATCGCCGGAACCGGCTCCAACTCCACGGCGGAGGCCATCCGGCTCACGAAGCACGCTAAGGAGGCGGGGGCGGACGCGGCCCTGCTCATCACGCCCTACTACAACAAGCCCACCCAGAAAGGGCTCTTCGAGCACTACGCCGCCGTGGCGGCAGCCTGCGACATCCCGCAGATACTCTACAACGTTCCCGGCAGGACCGGGGTGAACATGGGCGTGGAAACCATTGTCTCGCTGGCGAAGATCGACGTGATCGTGGGCATCAAGGAGGCCAGCGGCGATCTCGTCAAGTGTTCCTACGTGGTCCGGGACACCCGGGACGGCTTCTGCCTGCTCTCGGGCGAGGACGCACTGAACCTTCCCATCCTCTGCGCGGGAGGGACGGGTGCCATCTCGGTGACCGCCAACGTCGTGCCCGGGAAGCTCGTCACGCTCATGAAGGCATGGTCTGCAGGCGACGTCCGGACCGCGCAGCAGATCCACTTCGAGCTGTTGGAGATGAACGAGGCCATGTTCATCGAGACCAACCCCATCCCGGTCAAGACGGCGCTCGCGCTGATGGGCAAGGTCAGGGAGGAGTTCAAGCTGCCGCTGTGCGCCATGGGCGGGGCGAACAGGGAGAGGCTCGCCCGGACCCTGGCGAAATACGGATGCATCGGCTAAGGTGCATCGGAGGAACATAAAAAGAACAGATATTCCGGAGGACGATCCGATGATCAGAGCAGGCGTTACCGGGGCCGCGGGCAGGATGGGCTCGCTCATCATCCGCGGCGTGGTGGAGTCGGGAGACATGGAGATCGCCGGGGCGCTCGAGGCCCCCAGACATCCTTGTATCGGCTCCGATGTGGGGGCCGTCATCGGCGGAGGACAGAGGGGGGTCAAGATCAGCGACACCTTGGAAGCCGCCTTTGAGACGGCGGACGTGATCATCGACTTCACCTTTCCGGAGGCCACCGTGAAGGCGGCCCGGTATGCCGCCTCCGCCGGCAAGGCCATGGTGATCGGGACGACAGGCTTCACGGACGACGAAGCCGAGCAGATCCGCTCCTGTGCGCAGGACATCCCCATGGTCGCGGCGCCGAACATGAGCATCGGCGTCAATGTCATGTTCAAGGTGGCCTCCCTGCTCACGAGCCTTCTGGGGGAAGACTACGATGTGGAGATCGTCGAGGCCCACCACCGGCTCAAGAAGGACGCGCCGTCGGGCACGGCCATGGGGCTCGCCCGGGCCGTCGCACAGGCCAGGGGTGATGACCTCAGGGACCTGGCGCGCTATGAGCGCCACGGGATGATCGGCCCCAGGCCCAAAGGCGAGATCGGCATTCAGACCATCCGGGCAGGCGATATCGTGGGGGACCACACCGTGTACTTCGCAGGCAACAACGAGCGCATCGAGATCACCCACCGCGCGCACACCAGGCAGAACTTCGCCCAGGGGGCGATCCGCGCCGCCCGCTGGGTCCAGGGCAAGGCCCCCGGGCTGTACTCCATGATGGACGTGCTGGGGCTTCAGCCATGAAGATCGGAAGGGGGGTCGTGGCCGGGGGAAAGATTGTTCCCTTTGCCAGCGAAGACGGGCAGAGCTTTTTCGCGTATGATCCGGACACCCGCGCGGTCGGGGGGGCGCTTGAGATCGAGCGCATTGCGGCGCCCGTGATCCCGGGCAAGATCGTCGCCGTGGGGCTGAACTACCGGGACCACGCCCGCGAGATGGCGCTCGAGATCCCGGGTGAGCCCATCCTGTTCATGAAACCCTCGACCGGCGTCATCGGTCCGGGCGAGACGATCCTCTATCCCGCGCAGTCTTCCCGGGTCGATTACGAGGCAGAGCTCGCCGTGGTAATCGGCAGGGCCTGCAAGAGCGTTGATGCCGCCTCCGCCAGGGACTGCATCCTGGGTTACGCCTGCTTCAACGACGTGACGGCCCGGGACCTCCAGGCAAAGGACGGGCAGTGGACCCGCGCGAAATCGTTTGACACCTTCGCGCCCATGGGGCCGTGGATCGTCACAGATCTGGACGATCCCCACGATCTGGCCGTCACCGCGCGGCTCAACGGGGAGATCCGGCAATCGTCGAACACGGCGAACCTGATATTCTCGGTGTTCGATCTCGTGGAGTTCATATCGCACGTCATGACCCTCGATCCCGGAGACGTCATCGCCACCGGCACCCCGTCGGGCGTCGGCCCCATGGAGCGCGGGGATATCGTGGAGATCGAGATCGAAGGCATCGGAGTGCTGAAAAACGCGGTAGGATAGTGGGATAGTATGAGAGGGTACCTTTCCCTCGGCTCCAATCTCGGGGACAGGCGCCGGCACCTCGAAGCGGCACTGGAAAAGCTCCGTCGGGCGGGCGTCCAGGTCACGGCCGTGTCTCGGATCTATGAAACGCGCGCCGTGGAGGTGAGCGGCCCCCAGGAGAACTTCTTGAACCTGGCCGCCGCCATCGAATACGGAGGGACGCCCCGCGAGCTGCTCCGGATCTGCCAGAAGATAGAAGGTGAGCTGGGAAGACAGCGACCCTATCCCCACGCACCCAGGACCATCGACATCGATATCCTGCTCATGCAGGGGGTGCATCTGTCGACGCCCGATCTCGAGATTCCCCATCCCTGCATGGAGCGCCGCGCGTTTGTCATATTTCCCCTTTCCGAGGTCGCGCCCGGTGTTGTATTACCCTCTGGAAGAGGTATAATAGAGGTAAAGAACAGCTTGCCCCATGACGAGATAGTAGGGGTGCTCAAATAAACCCCATGATGGACGAAAAACAGAAAAAACCTTGGAAAATTCTGATGGCGGATGATAACCGCCAGGTCAACGACGTGGTCAGGGAGACCCTGACCGAGTACGGGTTCGAGGTGATCCAGGCCTTCGACGGCAGGCAGGCGTACGCCGCCTTCGAGGAAGAGAATCCCGACCTGGTCTTCCTCGACTACCTCATGCCCGAGATCGACGGCCTGGGCGTGCTGAAAAAGATCAAGCACAAAGACCCCAACGCCTTCGTGGTGTTCATCACGGGCGAGGGCTCGGAAGACGTGGCGGTCCAGGCCATGAAGGCAGGGGCCAGCGACTACATCACCAAGCCCCTTTCGCCGCCCGATCTCGTTCACGTGGCGAAGAAGCTCATCAGAGAGCACGAGATCCTGCTGGAGAACATCCGGCTCAAGAGCCGGGGCGATGCCTACAAGAACTACCTGGTGACCATCACCGAGACCATGGGTGAGGCCGTGATCACCATCGACAGCAAGGGCACGATCCAGTTCATGAACTCCATGGCCAGAAAGTTCTGGGGCGAGCTGAGCGAGATGAAGAACAAGCCCGTCGACGTGCTCATCCCCGACCCGAGCGTGCATATCCTCCAGGACATCATGCAGGCGTTTTCCAGCGGGCTGGACCGCTTCGAACAGGAGTACGCGTTCCGGAAGATCGACGGCAGCATATTTTCCGGGCACCTGAGCGCATCCCCGCTGAAAACCGAGAAGTATGCAGGGGGCACCGTGCTGGTGGTGAGGGATCTCACGGACATCGAAATGATGCGCAGGCAGATCATCAATGCGGAGAAGCTCGCCTCTCTGGGCAAGGTGGTGGAGGGGGTGGCCCACGAGATCCGGAACTCGCTCACCTCTCTTGGCGGGTTTTCCCGGCGGTTGAGCCGGTCCATAGGGGAGAATTCCACGCAGAAGGTGTATGTGGACTATATCATCGAGGACGTCAAACGGCTCGAAGCCATGATCATGGACATCGAGGAGTACGTGAACTACACCAAGATCCACCGCCCCAACTTCGTGAAGACCGACATCCAGGAGGTCATCGACGAGGCGCTCATCAAGACCTTTGGATCGGGCAGGTTCAGCGGGGTTGCCTATGAGGTGAACATGCCCGAGCACCTCGAAGAGATTGAGGCCGACTATAACTACCTGGTCGAGGCATTCTGGCATCTCTTTGTCAATGCGTGTGAGTCCATGCAGGGCAAGGGAATCATGGAGATCACCGTGAGCCTGCATCCCCGGTATCTCATCGTGGACGTCGTCGACTCGGGCAGGGGCATTCCCAGCGACGAGATCAAGGACATCTTCAACCCGTTTTATACCTCTAAGGTCCGGGGCGCCGGGCTCGGGCTCTCGAAGGTCTACATGATTATTGAGGAGCACGGCGGGTTCATAACCGTGAACAGCGCCGTGGGCAAGGGCACGAGGATCCGCGTGTTTCTCTCCCGGAAACATGCGGCCAAGGAGGTGAGCATGCCGTCCGCCGAGGCGAGCAGCGGGCGCTGACGCCTGGAGGCGGGGAGGAAGGATGATCTCCCGGGTCGGGCCCAAGGGCTTGTCCATCTGAATCCTCCTTCGCATCCGCTTCGGAACACGGGGAGAAGGGGCACATTCCCTTTTTAAGCTTGTGGTGGAGCTGGGTCGAAGGGCTTGCCCAGAAAGATCCGCGCCATTGGCCCCTCCTTCGCGCCCGCCACCTCAGAACGGCTTGGAGGGAGCCCATTTTCCGCGGGCTTCTTGCGGCATAAGGCAAGAGAGAGGGTTTGCCCTTCACGGGCTCGCGCCATTGATGAAAAAAATTTTCCATGACGATAAGAATGTCATGATTTTCCGGAGGCATGGGTTGGAAGATAAGGGCGGAACCGTCTGGAGGGAGGGGTTAGGCGTTGTGATTTTCCTGCTCGTGCTGCACGCCTCCCCGGCCCTGGCCGATATCTACGTCAAACGGCTGCCCGACGGCACCAGGTGCTACACGAACTTTCCCACAGGCAACGGCTGGGACGTGTATATCAAGGAACGCACGTACAAGCCCCGTGCTGACTGCCGCAGGTCCGACTTCGACGGCCTGATCCGGCAGATCGCCCTGAGCGAGGGAGTCGACCCGCAGCTCATCAGGGGCATCGTGCAGGTAGAGTCGCAGTTCAATCCCCGGGCGAGGTCTTCGAAGGGAGCGATGGGCCTCATGCAGCTCATGCCGGAGACCGCGACCCTCATGGGCATCCGGGACCCGTGGGACCCGCAGGAGAACATCACCGCGGGCACCCGGTACTTCTCTTCCCTCATGAGGAGATACGGGGGGGACATCGCCAAGGCCCTGGCGGCCTATAACGCGGGGCCGGGAGCAGTTGACAGCTATAATGGAATTCCCCCTTACCAAGAAACGCGCGAGTATGTTAAGAATGTGCTTGCCATTTTCAACGGAGGAAGTGACCGGAGATGAACATTGCAAACGCACTGACCATATCGCGCATCGCCGCGGTGCCGGTCATTGCCGTACTGCTCCTCTTCGACAACCTCATCACCTCTCTCGCCGCAGCGGTTCTCTTCACCGCGGCCACCATCACCGACTACCTCGACGGCTATTTCGCCCGGCGGATGAACATCGTCTCCGACCTGGGCAAGCTCCTCGACCCGCTGGCCGACAAGCTGCTCATCGCCACCGTGCTCATCATGCTCATCCCCTTGGGCAGGGTCCCGGCCTGGATCGTCGCCATCATCATCGCGCGCGAGCTCGCGGTGACCGGGGTGAGGGGCATGGCCTCCGAGAGGCACGTGGTGATCTCGGCGAGCTGGCTGGGCAAGTACAAGACCGCGTTTCAGTGCACGGCCGTCATCCCTCTGCTGGTCCACTATCCCATCCTGGGTCTGCAGTTCCAGGAGGCGGGCGAGTTCTTCCTGTGGATCGCGCTCTTCTTCACGCTGTGGTCGGGCTGGGACTACATCGCGGGGTACATCAGGGAAAACATCGGCTCATGACAAGAAAGCCGGGGGAAGGCCGTCAAGCGGAGTTCCCCCGGATCCCTCGTTTCAGTATCCGCAGTAAACGGGCAGCATTGCCGGAATTCCGGCCTGCCTCACATCCGCTCGGAGGATACCTCCTTGGCGACCTGGAGAATCTCCATGGGCAGCTCCACCCCCATCTTGTTCGATACCTCGAGGTCCACCAGGATGGTGAGGTCATCCTGGATCAGGATCGGCAGGGTCTCCGGCGCGGCGCCTTCTTTGAGGATCTTCACCGCCTGGGTTCCGGAGAGGGCGCCGATCCGCTTGAACTCGGATCCCACATAGAGGATGGCCCCGGAGAAGCCCACGTGGCAGTAGCAGACCAGGGGGATCTTCTGGGGCTGGGTGAGAGACATGAGCTCAGTGGTCGGCTGGTAGTTCCTCAGGGCATAGTACGCGTCGATGGGAACGCCGAAGGCCTGTGCTCCCTGATCGATGAGCTCCCGGGCGGCGGCCACGGGGCTGTCGGACTTGCCCACCTCCTTGCTCAGGATCGTGATGCCTAAAGTCGCCGCCTTTGCCGTTGCCTCCTGGACAAAGGCGATCGCGTTGTCGTCGTCGCTGTGGACGATCCCCATCTTGGTGAGGTTCGGCAGGGCCAGCTTGGTGATCTTGAAGGCGCTGGTCGGGTCCAGATAGAGCGACGCCCCGGTGAAACCCGGCCCGGCCTGGGTCACCGACGCACACCCGAGCGCCTGGGGAACGGCCACGCCGGTGAAGACCACCGGGATGCCGGCGCTGACGAGCTTGTCCTTGCTGTACTTGGTGGCAGGGGTGCTGATGGTGAGCACGAGATCGGGGCTGGACGCAACGATGTCCGATACCGCGCCCCTGATCTTCATGAGAATGCCGACCTTTTTCCACAGGCCCGCATCGGCGTCGGCATCAATGATGCGCCGGTTGATGACGAGGTTCTGCCCCTGGACGATGCCGTTCTTTGCGAGCTCTTCAACGAAGCCCTCGTACGCCCAGTCGAACGGATTGATCTTCGAGACCTGGAGCACCTCTATTCGGTAGGAATCCTGGGCGCATACCGGCATGCCGGACAGTAGAAACACCAGTACAAAGAGCACACATCTTTTCATAAAACCCTCCTTCTGAAGCCATGGTTCATCAATGAATCTTAAAGCTTCTCTTCCTTAAAAAAGTTCATCATTTCACACGGGAACATGGGTGCGCAGTTTGTGGTTCATCACAAAAAGAATTGTCGGATCAACACTTTCGCATTACTTTAACGTTTCGGCACAGGGAGTGGTCTGCATGAAGCGAGAGCCGGGCAGATCGTGAAAACGGGCGTGAATACGAGGCCGTGGAGGCTTCGCCCTCGATGAGTCCTGGAGAGGCAAGGTTTTCCTTCGAGCGATATCCTCAAACCCCGGCCGGTTCAGATCTTTTCGCTGGTGCTGATTCCCAGGTGGGTGTACACGGCGCACGAGCCGGACGCGGCGCTGGAAATGAGCGCGCCGCTCGCAATCATCAGCAGGGCGCTCAACAGGCTCGCCTTCCGGGTTTTCACGAGCGCGAAGATCAGCACGGCGGCAACCGCGAGTCTGCCGATGCGATCAAGTGTTCCAACATTCTGCTCCATTTCACACCTCCCTTTTCAGGGAGGAAATTATTATTGGTTACGATCCGCTTGTCAACAGGTATTTATAATGTCTGGGTTTTTCATTTGCAGAACGTTCCGGGAGAAGGGGGCTGGCTGTTTTTTCCCTGCGGGGAAGGGGGCAGGAAAAACCGCTGAGTAATTATGTCTTATATTACATAATGTTAGAATGAATTATGGTTCAGTTTAGTATTGTGCTCGCCGGGACAATGGGGTACAATCCCAGCGTGAAAAAACTCATGACAGGGGGTCATATGAATGTAAGTAGAAGGGGATTCCTGAAGCTTGCGGGCGGAACCCTGGCTGCTGCGGGCATCGGAGCGAGTGTGGGTGTGAAGTCCGCTCACGCGGAGCCTTCGAAGATCCGGTATGCCCGGGAAGTTCCCACCGTTTGCCCTTACTGCGCAGTGGGATGCGGCATTATCGCACACGTGAGCGACGGGAAGATCATCAATACCGAGGGAGACCCCGATCATCCCATCAACAGAGGCTCGTTGTGCTCCAAAGGCAGTGCGCTGTTCCAGATTCCCAACAACGACAAGCGCTTGAGCAGGGTCCTTTACCGGGCGCCGGGCTCAGGCCGGTGGGAGGTGAAGTCCTGGAACTGGGCTCTGGACAAGATCGCCAGGAACATCAAGGACGCCCGGGACAAGGGCTTCTTAAGGACCAACGCGAAAGGCCAGGTGGTCAACAGGGTGGAAAGCATCGCCTCTCTGGGCGGCGCCGGCCTCGACAACGAGGAGGTATACTCCCTGGTGAAGTTCAAGAGGGCGCTCGGCCTCGTATACCTTGAACACCAGGCGCGCATCTGACACAGCTCCACCGTCGCCGGTCTGGCGAATTCATTCGGTCGCGGGGCCATGACGAACCACTGGAACGACATCCAGCATGCGGACGTCATCATGATCCTCGGCTCAAACGCCGCCGAGAATCACCCGATCTCTTTCAAATACGTCAATCTCGCCCGCGAAAAGAGGGGCGCGAAGCTCATCAATGTAGATCCCCGATTCACCCGGACCTCGGCCACCGCAGACAAGTATGCGCGGCTCAGGTCGGGCACCGACATCGCCTTTATCGGGGGCATGATCAACTACGCCCTCGAAAACGGCAGGATCCAGAAAGACTACGTGGTCAACTACACCAATGCGGCATTCCTGGTGAATCCGGATTTCAAGGGCCCCGCAGATCTTGAGGGGGTTTTCTCCGGGCTGAACGGCAACAAGTACGACAAGGCCACCTGGAGCTACCAGCTCGACGAAAACGGCGTGCCCAAGAAGGACAGAACCCTTCAGGACTCCAACTGCGTATTCCAGCTGCTCAAGAAGCACTATGTCCGCTACGACATGGAAACGGTCTGCAAGATAACGGGCGGAGACAGCTTGGAATATGAGGAGATCTACGATCTCTTCACCTCCACCTGCGGGCCGGAGAAGTCAGGCACCATCATGTACGCCATGGGCGCCACCCAGCACACCTACGGCTCGCAGAACGTGCGGGCCTACGCGGTGCTCCAGCTGCTTCTGGGCAACATCGGGGTCGCAGGCGGCGGCATCAACGCGTTGCGCGGCGAGAGCAACGTGCAGGGCTCCACTGACCATGCGGCCCTCTTCCACATCCTGCCCGGCTATCTCCAGGCGCCCAAGGCGTCCCAGCAGACGTACCAGAAATACCTCGAAGACAGCACGCCCAAGAATTCCGATCCCAAGAGCGTCAACTGGTGGGGGAACTATCCCAAGTATGCAGCCAGCCTGCTGAAGGCCTGGTGGCGCGACGCCGATCCCGAGAAGTCCTATGACTACATCGGCAAGATCGACGACGAGGTGAACTACTCCACCATCCCCATCATCGAGCAGATGGCATCGGGCAAGATCAACGGCCTGTTCTGCTGGGGCCAGAATCCGGCGGTGGGCTGTCCGAGCACGCGCCTCGTGCGCCGCGCCCTTGCCAAGCTCGACTGGCTGGTCGCTATCGATCTCTGGGAAACCGAGACCGCGGCGTTCTGGCAGCCGGAAGCCGGCGTAGACCCCGCGGCAATCAAGACCGAGGTGTTCCTGCTTCCCGCAGCCGCTTCCATGGAAAAGGAAGGGTCTATCTCCAATTCCAGCAGACTTGCTCAGTGGCGCTGGAAGGCGACCGAGCCTCCGGGAGACGCGCGGGATGACCTGTACATCATGAGCGAGCTCGTCCACCGCGTGAAGCATCTCTATAAAAAGGAAGGCGGTGCCTTCCCCGAGCCCATTCTCGGCCTCTCCTGGGACTATGCCAAGGCCGGCATGGACTCCTCAGCCCACCATCCAGACCCCCGCGAGGTGGCCAAGGAGATCAACGGCTTCTTCCTCAAGGATGCCGTGATCAACGGCACGGCGTACAAGGCCGGGCAGATGGTGCCCAGCTTCGCGCTCCTGCAGGCGGACGGCTCCACCTGCTGCGGCTGCTGGATCTACTGCAACTCGGTATCCGATACCGAGAACCGGCTGATGCGCAGGGACAACTCCGACCCCACGGGCCTGGGCTTCTACCACAACTGGGCCTGGTGCTGGCCGGTGAACCGGAGGATCATCTACAACCGCGCGAGCGTTGATTTGAACGGCAAACCCTGGGCCAAGGACAAGCCGGTCATCTGGTGGGACGGCCTGAGGAAGACCTGGCTCGGCGATGTACCGGACGGCGGCGGAGCCCCCGGAGCCGTGCATCCCTTCATCATGGTCAACCACGGGCACGGGCAGCTCTTCGGTCCCGGAATGGCGGACGGACCGTTCCCCGAGCACTACGAGCCCCTGGAGTCGCAGGTTCCCAACCTCCTGTCCAAACAGCAGGAGTCTCCTGTCATCGCGCGCTACGACAAGGCGGTTCGAGAGCAGGTGTGCGATCCCATGCTGGTGGAAGGTGCAGCGGCCTGCGTATTCGGCAGCCCCGACAAGGACAGGTTCCCGATCTACTGCACCACCTACCGGGTCACCGAACACTGGCAGGCGGGCCAGATGACCAGATGGCTGCCGTGGCTCGGCGAGCTGGTTCCGCACATGTTCGTCGAGATGAGCGAGGAGCTGGCGAAAGAGAAGCAGATCAGAAACGGCGAAGTGGTAAGGATTACCTCCATCAGGAACCAGGAAGGCATTCTTGCGCATGCCATGGTGACGCCCAGGTTCAAGCCGTTCACCGTCAACGGCCAGACGCTTCATCAGGTAGGCATGCTCTGGCACTTCGGGTACAAGGGACGGGTGACAGGGGCCATCGCCAACGACCTCACTCCGCTCGTCGGAGATGCCAATACCATGATTCCCGAGTATAAGGCCTTCCTCGTGAATATCGAAAAGGTGAGGAGGTAAGCCATGACCGAATATATCAAGCTCATAGATCTGACCAAATGCACCGGATGCAGAGCGTGCCAGGTGGCTTGCAAGAACTGGAACGATCTTCCCGCGGAGAGCACCGGATTTACCGGTTCGCTGCAAAATCCGGCCGACCTTTCATACAACACCTGGTGTCTCATCCGGTTCGACGAGATACAAAACGGCTCCGGCATGAACTGGGTCATGCGGCACGACGCCTGCATGCACTGCGACTGGCCGGCATGCGTCAAGGCCTGTCCCTCGCCGGGCGCCCTGGTCAAGACGGACACCGGCGCGGTCGTGCACGATCCGAACTTCTGCATCGGCTGCAAGGCCTGCACCGTGGCCTGCCCGTTCGACATCCCTCGGTATTCCGCTGAACAGGAGAAGATCGCCAAGTGCTCGCTGTGCCACGACAGGATCACCGACGGCAGGAAGCCCGCATGCGTGACCGCGTGCCCCACCGGCTGCCTCACCTTCGGCCCCAGGGCCGGGATGCAGGCAAAGGCCTGCGACAGGGCGGCTCAGGTACAGGGGGTGGTCTATCCCAGCAACCCCAAGTACCAGACCAATGTGCTCTACGTCATGCCCAGGGCGATCGAGGTGGCTCAGCTCCAGCACACGAATCCGAACCCCAGGATGCCCACCACCATCCTCTGGTGGAAAAACCTCTTCAAGCCCTTCACCCTGATAGGCATGGGTGCGGTGGCAGGCGCGGCCATGCTCCACTACATGGTCAGGGGCCCGCACGAGCCTCATAAACCCGAGAAAAAGGAAGGGGGAGAGTGATATGTCCGCCAAAAAAGAAGGAATGGTGTACGTTACCACACTGCAGGAAAGAATCGTTCACTGGCTCCTGGCCGGAAGCTGCCTGTTCGCGCTGCTGACCGGTCTGGGGCTCATGTTCCACGGCTGGGGCTTCATCCCCGCCCTGCTGGGCGGCCATTACGCCATGAAGTGGATGCACATCTTCTCCGGCGTGGTATTCGCCTTTGCGCTCGTGGCGGCGAGCATCATGTGGTGGGAGCACTGCAAGTTCGTGCCCGACGATCTCAAGTGGGCGATGCAGGCGGGCGGCTATCTCTGGGATGCGCACGACCTTCCTCCGGGAGGCATGTACAACGCCGGCCAGAAGCTGTTCTTCTGGACCGTGTTCGTCTTCGGGATCGTCGTGGTCATCTCCGGGCTCATCATGTTCAACCCGCTGGCGGTCCCGGTCGTCCTGGCGCGGTGGGCGTACATGCTCCATGCCGCGTCCGTGATGGTCATCGCCTCGTTCTTCATCGTCCACCTCTACCTGGGAACCTTCGGCAACCCGGGCACGGTCCAGATCATGTTCCACGGCTGGGCCACCCGGGAATACTGCGAGTTCCACAAGGGCAAGTGGCTGGCCGACAGGGAGAAGAAAGGCGGGGAGGAATCCCAGGCCGCATAGGCGATTCCCAAGAGTCTGTAACCAAGCCGGGGAGCTTCGTGCTCTCCGGCTTTTTTTCTGTCGATCTGCTCAAAACAGCGTCTTGACCGAAAACCGGCATCATTGCATAACGAAACCGGGGTTGGTTGCCGGCTTCACCGGGATGTATTCGCAGAAAGGGAAGATGGGAATGCAACGATGATATGCCTGATGAATGACAAATAAATTTATGGAATTGGATTCGATAAAATGCTATAGTTTCCGCTGTCTGATTAGTGATTGTGTGTTTTGAGACCAGACCGATTGCTTGCGAATGATGTTTGAAGAGGGGCTATCCCCAGTTCTCCATTCCACCTGCGCCATATACGAAGCCTGTTCAAAGCCATGGGCAACAGCCTGATGATCGGGAACAGAAGGCGTATTATCCAAGGACGCCAGGACGAAGATGAAGGGATATGCGAATATAAGTAAGCGTCCGGTAAACCGCATCTATTCAAGATAAGGTAGTCATGCCATGGTATCGGTCGAGGAGGGTACCATGGGAAAAGAAAATCGGAGCAAGGGCAGTCGAGCCCAGAAGAGGCAGGAGTGGTCGGGTCATATTCGGGCCTGGAGAGAGAGCGGATGGAGCCAGGCGCAGTACTGCCGACAGCACGGGTTGAGCCCCGGGCTCTTTTCTTATTGGAAGCGAG
>Ga0208195_1000570_pt1 | contig 47291 bp, 29 predicted proteins | sample AD_UKC077_MetaG_FD_184441 | JGI IMG/M metagenome (GOLD analysis project Ga0208195, IMG submission 184441) | Active sludge microbial communities of municipal wastewater-treating anaerobic digesters from USA - AD_UKC077_MetaG (SPAdes) (version 2) | ecosystem: Engineered > Bioreactor > Anaerobic >... | reverse complement strand
CAAGGCTTTGATCATGGTAGAATGTATAGACAAAATAAAGCAAGACAAGCCCCATGGATGAAAAAAGCTCCTAAAATGCAACAAAAGCCATGGATGAAAAGAGACAAGAAACAAGGCTTTGATCATGGTAGAATGTATAGACAAAATAAAGCAAGACAAGCCCCATGGATGAAAAAAGCTCCTAAAATGCAACAAAAGCCATGGATGAAAAGAGACAAGAAACAAGGCTTTGATCATGATAGAATGTATAGACAAAATAAAGCAAGACAAGCTCCATGGATGAACAAGTCTTGGATGAAAAAAGATAGACAACAAGGCTTTGATCATGGTAGAATGTATAGACAAAACAAAGCAAGACAAGCGCCATGGATGAACAAGTCTTGGATGAAAAAAGATAGACAACAAGGCTTTGATCATGGTAGAATGTATAGACAAAACAAAGTAAGACAAGCACCATGGATGAACAAGTCTTGGATGAAAAAAGATAGACAACATGGCTTTGATTATGGTAGAATGTATAAATAAAACAAAGCAAGACAAATGCCATGGATGAAAAATCTATGATGGAAAAACAGATAAAAAAATCAGGGATAAGATTTTCATTATGAGAAATAAAAAAATAAAAGAGCAAAATAAAGAACCAAAACTAAGTAAAGGAAAAGACATGTCTAAAAGAAAAAAAAATAAAGCCAAAATAATGCATAGTATAAAAAAAGACACAAATCAAAGTTGTCCTAGTGGTAAAATGAATAAACAAGAACAAACACAACAAAAGCCTTGGATGAAAAAAAACCAAGGAGAAGGTCTGAAACAATATCAAGACCAAGGTCAAGGTCAAGGACTGAGACAAGGTCAAGGACAAGGTCAAGGTCAGTGTCAAGAACAAGGTCAAGGACTGAGACAAGGTCAAGGTCAAGGTCAAGGACTGAGACAAGGTCAAGGTCAAGGACTGAGACAATATCAAAGACAAGGACAAGGTCAGTGTCAAGAACAAGGTCAAGGTCAAGGACTGAGACAAGGTCAAGGTCAAGGACTGAGACAATATCAAAGACAAGGACAAGGTCAGTGTCAAGAACAAGGTCAAGGTCAAGGACTGAGACAATATCAAAGACAAGGTCAAGGACTGAGACAAGGTAAAGGTCAAGGACTGAGACAATATCAAGGACAAGGACAAGGTCAGTGTCAAGAACAAGGTCAAGGACTGAGACAAGGTCAAGGTAAAGGTCAAGGACTGAGACAAGGTCAAGGTAAAGGTCAAGGACTGAGACAAGGTCAAGGTCAAGGACTGAGACAAGGTCAAAGACAAGGTCAGTGTCAAGAACTAAGCCAAGGCCAAGGTCAAGGTCAAGGACTGAGACAATATCAGGGTCAAGGTCGAGGTCAAGGTTTGAGACAATGTCAAGGTCAAGGTTTGAGACAAGGTCAAGGTCAAGGACTGAGACAATATCAGGGTCAAGGTCGAGGTCAAGGTTTGAGACAATGTCAAGGTCAAGGTTTGAGACAAGGTCAAGGTCAAGGTTTGAGACAAGGTCAAGGTCAAGGTCGAGGTCAAGGTTTGAGACAATGTCAAGGTCAAGGTTTGAGACAATGTCAAGGTCAAGGACAACAAAGAAGACTGTATGGATGCCTTGGAAGACAATATTTTATGCATAAACAAAATCGTAGATGCCAAAATCTATCCCAATAAAGACAAAGTTTTTTAAGATAATAAAATATTTGCATTCTTAATTAAAATTGTAATTCATTTACATTCTTTGTATCTTATAAATAATTTTGATGAATAGATATCTATTCATCAAAATTATTTTTCTCATTTAGTATATATAAGCTAATAAAATTATGAATATTCAGTATATTCAGTATATAAGGAGAAATTATGAAACTATTTATTTACATTCTTTGTATTGGTTTCATGTTACCAGTATTTTCTCAAGAAATAACTCCAGAAACAGCATCAGAAATAACTACAGAGGTAGTGGTTCCAGAAACAGTTCCAGAAATAGCCCCAGAAACAGTTCCAGAAATAGCCCCAGAAACAGTTCCAGAAATAGCCCCAGATACAAAAATAGACATAAATATAGTAAAAGGTTTAAATATTCCCCATCCTGGGAAAAAGATTCCGCCACAAACAAAAGAAATACAAGAAAATATGGTTTCGCCCATTTTATCTGTGGAAGATCCTGTTTTTGAACTTATAGAGCGAACGTTTTTTTTCTGTATTGGTACTGTAGAAATACAAGTTAAATTAAAAGGAAATGATCAATCTGTCCTGCTTTTGGAAAAAGAAGCATTAGAACTACAAGATAAACTCAACAATATAGATGATGAGATCGAACAGTTGCAAGCATTAGAAATTTTTTTGCAAAAATATTCTAATATACCAGAAAAAGTAGAAGAAAATTTTACAACAGTAGATAAAAAAGAAATAGACAACGAGATCGAACAAGAAACAGAACAAGATATTGAAGATGCAGAATACGCAGAACAAGACGTTGAAGATGCAGAATACGTAGAACAAGACATTGAAGATGCAGAATACGCAGAACAAGACGTTGAAGATGCAGAACAAGACGTTGTACACGAAGAAGAAGTAGAAGATGCAGAAGAAGTAGAAGATGTAGAAGAAGAAGTTGTACATGAACAAGAAGTAGAAGACGTAGAAGAAGACGTTGTACATGAACAAGAAGTAGAAGACGTAGAAGAAGACGTTGTACATGAACAAGAAGTAGAAGACGCAGAAGAAGACGTTGTACACGAAGAAGAAGTAGAAGATGCAGAAGAAGACGTTGTACATGAACAAGAAGTAGAAGATACAGAAGAAGACGTTGTACACGAAGAAGAAGTAGAAGATGCAGAAGAAGACGTTGTACATGAACAAGAAGTAGAAGATACAGAAGAAGACGTTGTACACGAAGAAGACGTAGCAGAAGAAGTTGTACATGAACAAGAAGTAGAAGACGCAGAAGAAGACGTTGTACATGAAGAAGAAGTTGAAGACATAGAAGAAGACATTGTACATGAACAAGAAGTAGAAGACGCAGAAGAAGACATTGTACACGAAGAAGAAGTTGAAGATATAGAAGAAGTTGTACATGAAGAAGAAGTAGAAGACGCAGAAGAAGACATTGTACACGAAGAAGAAGTTGAAGATATAGAAGAAGTTGTACATGAAGAAGAAGTAGAAGACGCAGAAGAAGACATTGTACACGAAGAAGAAGTTGAAGATATAGAAGAAGTTGTACATGAAGAAGAAGTAGAAGACGCAGAAGAAGACATTGTACATGAAGAAGAAGTAGAAGACGCAGAAGAAGATGAAGATATGGAATCATAAGATTTACAAAAATTGCTGTAAATGTATGCCTCTTTTGATGATTTATGTTTTATTTTGCAAGGAATAAAAAGTGAACATTTTATATACATTTATTTTGTTTTTTTTATTATCTTGCCTTCCTATATTCTCGGAGGGAGAAAAAACAAATTTAAATTTATTTTTATATGTATCAAAAAAAAATGAAGATAATAGTGAATATTCTAAATTGATTCCTTTTTATTCCTACAGAAATGATGTGCTTGCAATGGAAGATGAATTTACATTTTGGCCTTTTTTAAGTGGATACCATAATAGAAAAAATCCTTTGCCAGCAACATTTCCTCATGCCACGGAATTTAATTGGAATTGCATTCCTTTTCTTTTCTTAGGGAGTAGCAAGATATCGCCTCATCATGTAAAAGAATCTTCTAGCTTTGTTTCGTTTCTATTAATGAGCTATTTACAAGAAACATATATTGATAAGCATTATGCTGCTAAAAGCTTTTATTCCTTACCTATGCTTTCTTTATACCAACGAGAAATATTAACAGAAAAAGAATTTCAACTCGATAAAACAGAAGTTGGTACTGCTATTTCATGGTTAAAAGATATTAATATACAATATAAACAACAAAAATATTCCATATATGATTGGACAATGCATCCTTTATGTTTTATATTATGGGATGACATCCCAAGAATTTCTCGACAAGCACGTTGGGGAAAAGATTATTTGTTTGAACTTTTTTCATGGAGCAGTTTTTCCTTATTTTCTTTTAGCATAACATATTCTGTTTATCCAGGTGCGGAATACAATTATTTTGCACGCTATGAATGCGATACACAACAAGCCTTAGAACGTTTATTTTCCACATCTTCTATTGTTCCTTTCACAAAAATGGGTATCTTGTCTCCCTTTATCGAATTTTCCTCTACACCACAAGGTAAATTTACAAGTCAAATACTTCCTTTGTTTTATTATGAATCTACACCAGAAAAATACACGTGTCAAATTCTACCATTAGGAATAGAATTTGGAACAGATGGAATCTATTTCCGTCCGCAATTCAAAAAGTTTTTCCCTATACTTTATCATGATATATCGTATAATAGATGGGATATTTTTTGGCCTCTTGCTTATTATCAAAAAAATCCTCTATTCTCAGAAATTATTTTTCATATACGTTTTCTTTTTCACTATGAACATTATACAAATTCCCAAGGACTTCATTTTACAGATATTTCTATTTTGGAAGGTTTTCTTCTTTCCTACAAACAACAAGAAAAAATACAACAAATAGAAATTCTACCAGCAGGATTTTTATTAGGATATTACAAGTATGAAGACGAGATAGAATGTCGACTTCTAGGTTGTGGATATAAAAAAAACACAAGATAGAACATCACTACAATTTCTTTTTATTAAAATTCCAATATCTTACCACTAAAAAAATAAAAAAAACTTGACTTTTTAAAAATATATTTTATAATATACAACATACTAAACGGGGTGTAGCTCAGTTTGGCTAGAGTGTGTGGTTTGGGACCACAAGGTCGCTGGTTCGAATCTAGTCACCCCGATAAAAGAAAATGTTTAGAAATATAAAAATTTCTAAACATTTTTTTTAACTACATATCATTTTTTATGATTGCAAAAAAAAGTAGCTATTGATAATCCATGATCAATAGCTACTTTTTTTATCAAAATTTTTTTCAAAAAGAGTGAAAATTTTCAATATTTCCTTCAACTGTTAAAAAATTATTCATTGAATAATTTTTTATATGCTTCGATAGTAGCCTCGAGCATAGGTTGACCAGAAAGGTTGCTACCCACTGCATGTCGCATCCATTGTTGTGGAATAATTCTGCCATATAAGAAGATTCGTTCCAGTTCATCTCCCATTTTTTTACCTTCTAATTGTTTATTAAGTTGAAATTCAATGAGATGTCCAAGAGGATAATTGGGAAGATATAGGGGATAATAAATCATGTGAGTATATGTGGCAAGAAGGATTTCATCTTTAGAACCAAAACTAGGTGTGTAGTATTCATTCCAAATGTCTTTTGCAATTTGAAGGACAGCTTCTTTTAATTCTGTTGCTGTGGCTTCTGGATGTTCATACATCCATCTCCAGCTTCGAATATCTACAAGACCAACACCCATAATTTCACGAGTAGACCAAAATGAGTCCAGAGCATTCCAAAATTTTGCATTAGCATTGAGATTGTCTAATCCTAGGATTTTTAAATCTCGTTCTTGGAATAAAAATGCCCAAGCTTCTGTAAATGCTGTGTTTGGCACACCATTGAGCATGTAGTAATCAATATCATTCATAGTCATGAGTTGTTCTATATTGTGACCAAGTTCATGCATAAATACATTGAAACCTTTGTAATCTATTCCATTTTTAGGAGTACGAATGCGCATATAGCATTTATCGCCTCGCATCATAGGTCCCCAAGCATGTCCTGCACCTCTTGCAGGCTCAATAACAATGTCTTTAGCATAGCGGTTGGCTTTTTCTTTATCAAAACCAAGTTTTTCTAAAATTGTGGGGATTTGTTTTTGTAAAGTTGGAATGTCACGATATTCACTCTGTACAAGTGCATCTAACATATCTTCTGATAAATCACTACCTGGTTTAAATCCTGTATACCAAATATCATAAGCATAGAGTTTGCGTCCTAATCTTTTACGCATAACATCAGCAACTTTTATAGCAATAGGATGAGATAGAAATTCTTCAAAGACTTTTTCAATGTCTTCCATTGAAATTTCTAGATCAGTTTCTGCTTTTCTTGCAATATAATTTGAGCAAGAAGGATAATAGGGATCTATTTGTTGTAGAATTTTGAAATTATTTAATAGTGTTTGGTAGCGGATATCCTGTTCCCTAGCAAGTTCTACTTCTTCGCCATCTTTCCACACTTGGTTTGTATGAGGATTCCATTGATAATCTGTATTATTAACTATAGCAATAGGAATTTCTTGAGCAATGATTCGGTTCATTACTTTATGGATTGTTTTTTGTTGTTTTTCTGCATTTCTATCTGCATATAATGCTTTGATTTCATCACGAAGTCCCCAATGGTGGATAAGGCGTTTATCTTTTTTAAAATAAGCATTACCTGGATTTTTAACAAGTGTTCCAATATGAATATTGTAATTTCCCATATAGGCACGAGATTCTGATTTTACTTGTGTGAATTTTTGTAAAAGTTTTGCTGGAACTCTTGAAAGAAAAATGTCGCCCATTCGAGCATATGCCCATTGTTTTCGATTCCACCCATCACCTAATTTTGTTTTTTCCGCAAGGCTATAATGGGGAAAGTTTAAAGCTACTAAAAAAGCAACTTTATTTTTATATAAATCTTCCTCAATATGAGCACTGGGGTCATAGCCACCGAACATTTGATCAATGTCGTCAATAGGACCGCAATCTAAATGAATCACTTTTTGCAATCCTACAATCATTTTATTCGCATTTCCCCAGAGTATTTCATAATAATGAGAAAATCGTTCAAATAAATTGTCAATTTCGTTTTCTTGAATCAAAAAACGTGTTTTACAAAATTCAGCAAATTCTTGATGGTTACCATCTTTTTCTGTCCAAAGGATAGAAACTTGTTGCACGCCACGATCAATGCGAAATTGATGCTCTTCACCATGTTGTTGAACAAGTTCTTGGATAGTTTTTTCTGTTAGTTCAGACGGAATAAAAAAAGTGTCTGCTTGTACCACTGAAACAAGAAGCATAAGGAATGCTCCTAGAAAAAGTATGTGTTTCATGTTGAAAAAATCCTTTCTAGTCTTAGATTTACTTGTTTTGTTAAGAAACAAGATGAATTTGTCTATCTAGATAGACAAATTTTGTTTTATTATATCAAATTCTTATTTATTTAACAAGCATATAGAAAAAAAATGAACTTTTATTCTGAAGAATAAAAAATAAGTGTTATATCAAATTCTTATTTAACAAGTTTTTTTTACAAGCATATAGAAAAAAAATAAACTTTTATTCTGGAGAATAAAAAAAATAAGTTTTGTTTTAAAAGTTCATAGTATTTTTTTTATATTTTTGATACAATATTTTTTTATTTTCTCATTATTTGTGAGCAAGGAGCATAATAATGTATGAATTTGATACAATATTTTTTTATTTTCTCATTATTTGCGATCAAGGAGCATAATAATGTATGAAGAGGTAATTCATCAAATTCAAGATTTAAATCAAAAATTGATAGACCATGATGTATATGCTGGTGGCTTGGGATATTATAAAATATTAGATGAAATACCATTTGCACAAACAAGAAATGTGTATTTCACTATTTGTCTAGAAGATCAAAAAAAATATTTAATAGAATTTGCTCATGATTTAGATGCTGTTGATTTACAAAAATATTTACGAAGAGCATTGTTTTTAATGGTTTTGGAACATGAAAAAGGTTTGATTACTGCAAAAGACTTTTCCATTGACCCTTCTCGTTGTTTTATGGTGATGGATTGGGTGGAAGGGGTCAATTTACAATCCATTTTGCGTCATAAGAAGTTAAATTTACGTGAATCTCTTTGTATTTTAGCAGATTTAACGTATGCTTTAGAACATTTAGGGGAATTTGGATTTGTGCACAGAAATATCACTCCTAATTGCATTACGATTCAAAAAGGAACAGGGCGTTCTTTTTTAGGTGGTGTAGAATATGTTACATTATCTGATTTTGTACATACGCGTCTAGAAGTTAATGATTTTTATTCTTCTCCTGAATTAGTTCGTTCCATGATTTTCCCAGATTATGACTTGCCTTTAACGCCATGGAGCGATATTTATAGCATAGGTGCTATTTTTTATCAAATGATTATGGGGGAGCCTCCTTTTCCAAAACATAAAAATTTGATAAAATGGACAAAGCGACCTCCTATTCCTAGAATTGAGTCGCCTTTATTAAGTCGCCGAGAACGAAAATATTGCCAAGAATTGATCAACAATACTATGCATAGAAATTTTTTAAAACGTTGGTCACCTTTAAAAATTCGTGGTTATATCATGGCATATTTAGAAGATGTACCTCGGGAAAAAGATATGGAACGTTGGATTTAAACAAATAGAAAGGAAAATATATGAGTAAATATCTTATAGTATTTTTATGTTTTATCTGCCTTATCTCCCCTTTTGCAGATAAACATAAAATTGTGACAATTAATGTCATGCCAGATCAAAAAGTACTTCAACCAGGCGAAACATGTCGTTTTGTTGCACAAGGTTACAATCGCCATTATGAAGAAGTCAATTTTCATCCAGAATGGGCAACGAGTGGTGGTGGACATATTACACCAGATGGTTTATTTACTGCGGGAATGAATAGTGGTATTTACTTTGTGCGTGCTATTTACCGACCCTCTGGAGCAGAAGGCTCAGCTGTTGTTACGATTAAAGGAAAACATACTAGTTCTACAGAATTAGTACCTGCTTCTTCTAAAATAGTAAAAATTGAACTCACTCCTGCAAATATTCGCTTAAAGCCTGGTCAAAGTGTTCGTTTTCAAATTAATTCATACAATGCATTTGGGCAACATATGCCTTTAAACTTTCGTCCACAATGGCGTCCCACAGGTGGTGCGATTAGTCCTGACGGAACATATAAAGCAGGTGGAGCACCTGGCACATATATTGTCTATGTTTCTGACCCTAATCATATTTGGACAGCAGAAGCAAAAGTTTATATTGATGGACCTATAGGTCGTATTGCACATGTTCGCATTACCCCTCAAACGAGTACTATCAAACCTTATGAAGAAGTACGATTTTTTGCTACAGCATACGATAGTTCTGGAAATCCTGTGAGCACACAATGTTTTTGGGAATGCACAGGCGGTGGCTATATTGATAGTAACGGTATTTTCAAAGCAACTAACAGCCCTGGAACACATACGATTAAAGTCCGTACTACAGAAGGAGTCACTTCCTCAGCTACTGTTTTTATAGAATCATTTCAACTTTCACGCATAGAAATTTTACCTTCTCCAACAAGTTTTGTTGCTGGGCAAGTTGCACAGTTCAAAGCAAATGTATATGATTCCAACAATCAACTTACCAATGCAGATATTTTATGGAGTGCAGGTGGTGGAGTGATGCAACCGAATGGTGTATTTAAAGCTGGGAATTTTTCTGGAAGATATATGGTCACAGCCTCCTCAGGCAAACTCACAGCAAGTGTGCCTATTGAAATTCATGCGAATCTCAATAGAATTGTGCGTATTGAAATTCTTCCCAATGATGTAAATTTAATTCCTGGTCAATCGATTGCTTTTCATATTAAAGCCTATAGTAGCCAAGGTCAATCTATGAGTGTTCCAGCAGTGCGATGGACAGCTCGAGGTGGTACGATGACTTCTGACGGACTTTACCAAGCAGGCAATAATTTTGGAAAATTTGTTTTAGAAGCTCATACTATGGACAACTTAGAAGCCCGTGCATGGATTAGTATCAATCCTCCTTCTCAATACCAACCATACTATCCACCGCACTATCAACAACCTCAACAACCTCAACAACCTCAACAACCTCAACAACCTCAAGGTAGTAACTACTATTACTTAATTGTCACGCCAGAAAAAATGCAAATACGACCAGGGCAAAAAGCAAAATTCCAAGCAGAAGTTCGCGATTCTAATAATCGAATCGTTCAATATCCTATTACTTGGGAAGCAACAGGTGGAATGATTAATCAAAATGGCGAATTCATTGCTGGTGAAACTTTAGGTTCATTTTATGTCAAAGCATGGGATAAAGAACATAATCTGGTGCGACAAGCTGAAGTCATAGTAATAGGAAGTCCTTCTGAAATAAGCCAAATACCAGTAATGCCTCCCACACCACCAAACCCCATTGAACCAAATCCTATCCACATCATCAAATGGCGAACAGGTCATGGAGGTTCTAATTGGGGAGATATTGAAATTCAAGGACGAGTATTTACTCACAATGCTTCTAAAATAAAACTTGTTGTTGAAAATATATATGGTCAAGAAGAAGTCTTAACACAAGTTTTTGTACCCAGCCATGGAGCAAGATTCGATTTTATGGGAAAATACGTTCGCAGTACAACGCAAGCAGTTAAAGTTGTTTTATACGATAAACAAGATGTCAAGATCTATGAATTTCGTAGAGCTGTAAGATAAAATTTTATTTACAATGTTTAAATTTATAAAAAATGATGGATTAAATTTAGAATCCATCATTTTTTTTGACTAATACAAAAGCTATTGTTTACATATTTTCATTTTAAAAAATAACATACACGCTATTGTTAAAATATTTTTGTTTTTTGACTAATGCAAAAGCTATTGTTTGAATATTTTCATTGAATTTATAAAGCAACTATGTTAAAATTATACGAGAAATTTTTTGATTTTAAGTTATATAAAATAAATTGTTACCATCGATAACAGAACGATAGATTCAAGGAAAGGAATGTATTGTATGGCTAATGATGCCTATTCTGCCCAAAATATAGAAAATAAATGGTATAAATATTGGGAAGAGAGAAAATATTTTCATGCTGAGCCAGATCATCGTGAACATTATAGTATTGTGATTCCGCCACCTAATATTACAGGAGCACTTCATCTTGGACATGCTTTAAATAATACTATCCAAGATGTGTTGATTCGTTTTCATCGTATGAAAGGAAGGAATACATGTTGGATTCCTGGCACAGACCATGCAGGAATTGCTACGCAATCTGTGGTGGAAAAACGTCTATACCAACAAGAAGGAAAAACTCGTCATGATATTGGTCGAGAAGCTTTATTGCAAAAAATTTTGGATTGGAAAGAGCAATTTGGGCATCGCATTGTAAATCAATTGAAAAAGATGGGGTTTTCTTGTGATTGGGATCGTCTTTGTTTTACTATGGATGATAATTTATCATTAGCTGTGCGCACTGTATTTTTGCAACTTTTTAATGAAGGTTTAATTTATCGTGGAAAACGTTTAATCAACTGGTGTCCTGGATGTCGAACTGCGTTGTCTAATGATGAACTTGTACACCAAGATGTAGATGCAAAAATGTGGCAAATTCGCTATCCTATTGAAAATAGTGACCAATATATTACAGTTGCCACAACTCGCCCAGAAACTATGTTAGGTGATATGGCTGTAGCAGTGCATTCTAAAGATGAACGTTATACTCATTTGATAGGCAAAAATTGTATTCTTCCTCTTGCCAATCGTCCGATTCCTATTATTGCAGATGATCTTTTAGCAAATCCAGAAAAAGGAACTGGGGCAGTAAAAGTAACTCCTGGTCATGATCCCAATGATTATAATTGTGGATTGCGTAATCAACTGCCTATGATGAATATTTTAAATGAAGATGGCACACTCAATGAAAATACTGGAGAATACGAAGGCTTAAAAGTACAAGAAGCTCGTGAAAAGGTATTATCAGATTTAAAAACTTTAGGACTTCTAGGGGAAATTCAAGATATTGTTCACCCTGTAGCTCATTGTTATCGAAGTGATGATATTGTCGAACCATATTTATCTGATCAATGGTTTGTAAAAATGCAACCATTAGTAGAAATGGCACGACAAGCAGTTGTGGACGGAGAAGTTACATTTTTTCCTGCCAAACAAACAGATGATTATCTCCGTTGGCTAGACAATACACCAGATTGGTGCATTTCACGACAAATTTGGTGGGGTCATCGTATTCCTATTTGGTATTGTCGTAATTGTCATCCAGAAATTGAATTATCAGCAAATGGTGAGCCTATTGTAATCCCAGAAAATGCCCAACCTATTTTACCAGAAACAGCTGAAAAAAACTCTATTCCTTGTTCTTGTCCTGTTTGTGGCAAAAATAATTTAATCCAAGATCCTAACGTCTTAGACACTTGGTTTTCATCACAACTCTGGCCCTTTAGTACATTAGGTTGGCCCAACATCACTAATGATTTGGAATATTACTATCCTACAAACGTTCTTGTGACAGCACGTGATATTATTGCATTATGGGTTGCACGTATGGTCATGATGGGAAAAAAGTTTCTTAAACAAAAACCATTTAGTCACGTCTATATTCATGGAACTATCCAAGATGAAAATGGCGATATCATGTCAAAATCACGTGGAAACGGCGTAGATCCCGTGAATATAATTGATGGTGGTATTGCAGAAATCCATGGCAAAGCACCTTTTAAACAAATTCCAGCAGATAGAATTGAACATTACCAAGCATATGGTTGTGATTCTCTTCGTTATGGTTTAATGTCTATGAGTTCCGGGCAAGGTCAAGACATTAAAATATTAATTCAAAGAAATTTACGAAATGAAAAAACAACATTGCCCCATTATGATGTAGAGATTCCTCTATTTGAAGAAGGTCGCAGATTTTGCAATAAAATTTGGCAAGCTTGTCATGGAGTTGTTTTTAGGAACACAGAAAACTTGCAACCACAAAAAGAACAAAGCACAGCTTTAGAAGACCAGTGGCTCAATCACAAATTGCATGAATTAATAAAAAGTGCCACAACTTCACTAGAAGAATACAAAATCGGAGAAATGTGCAACGAACTTTACCATTTTTTCTGGGATGATGTATGTTCTTGGTATCTTGAAATCATTAAGCCAAGACTCTGGGGTGAGCAAGGCGATGCAAGCAAAGAACAAGCAAAATGGCACCTTGTCAAAACTATGGACACATTTTTACGAATGATGCATCCAATTATGCCTTTTCTCACTGAAGAATTATGGCAAACATTAAAAAATCAACTTCCTGAACATACACTTGGTACAGAAGAAGCTTGTATCATTGCTCCATGGCCAGATGCAACACAATTTCCCACAAATAAAGAATCTTTACAAATCGTAGAATTGGCAAGAGAAATCAGTGCAGCTATAAATAACATTCGTGCAGAACAAAAATTAAAACCTAGTGAAAAAATTGCAGAAGCCTATATTGCTTCTACCAATAATGCTATGTTAGAAAAACTACAAAACTTGAGCATTGGGGTTCAAAAGCTAACAAAAGTAGAAAAAATTTACATAACGAGCAATATGGAAAAACCAGACAAAACAGCTAGTCGTGTCTTGTCGGACATTCTTGTCTATATTCCATTAGCTGGCATGATGGACATAGAGAAAGAAAAAGAAAAACTCAATCAAGAAATCCATAAATTACAAGAACAAATTGCACGACTTGAAACGAAACTTGCTAATACAGAATACACATCCAAAGCACCTGCCCAAGTTGTGGAAAAAGATAGAAATAAATTAGCAGATATGCAAAAACGTAGCCAACAATGGCAAGAACAATTGCAATCTTTATAAAATTAATCAAGAGATAGAGAAAATCTATCTCTTTCTTATATATATATATAAAAGAAAATTTAAAAAATGTTCCACAATTTTTTTATTCCATATTTCTAAACAAATACAAAATGTTCTCTGTCGGGAGAAGTAGATGAAAGATAAAATTAGAATTGTACAAAGAGATATTTTACAACTTAAAGTAGATGCCATTATATGCCAAGCTAACCAAGAATTAGAAATTGAAGATCCCGATGTCAAGCGTCTATTTAATGCAGGTGGAGATGAAGTGTATAGTGACTGTGATAATTTATATAATCTTGATTTAGGGTCTGCAGTAGTTACTTCAGCTGGGGCTCTTCCAGCACAATATATTATCCATGCTGTGATGAATGAAAATGGAAAGTTAGCAGAAGAAGAAATTGCAATGCTTGCTATTGCTTCTGCATTGCAAAAAGCCAGAGAACTTCAATTGCAAAGCGTGTCCATGTTGCTCATTGGACAAAGCGTAGGCATACCTATGAAACGTTCTGCAGAATTGATTTTTAGCGAAATTAAAAAACATTGCGATGATGCAACTTCTCTTACTAAAATTTATTTAGTAGCAACAAGCGATTATGAAGAGGAGTCTTTGGAAGATGCTTTAAAACAAATGTAAAATAACAAACATTGAAAACAAGCATGAATGCCAAACGATTTTCATAAAACACAGGACTCTAGAATGAAAAGAATATTATTTTTAGGAATTTTAATCTTTTTCGCCACATTTGCATATGCACAATCTATTACTGTTGATGCTCAAGTTCAATCTCCAGAAGCCTTTGTTGGCGAACAAATCCTTTTTCAAATCACAATCCAAGGCTCAGAATCTCCAACAAAACCTGATGTAACAAATATTCCTAATTTTACAGTGGAATATTTAGGTGAAAAAAATACAAGCAAACAATCGATTTCCATTATTTATGGTCAAGTTCGAGAAATTAAAACTTTAGGATATATTTTTCAATATTATCTTACCCCTCAAACAATAGGAAAGTTAACTATCCCGCCCATTCCTGTTTTAATAAATAATAAAGAATATTTGACAAATTCTATTACTATCGAAAGCAAAGCACCGCAAAAAAGCGAAGATTTTAAATTAGAATATTCTTTAGATAAAACAGAATATTATATAGGCGAACCTATCTATGTGACTGTTACATGGTATTTAAAAAAAACAATTCGAAATGCAAAATTATATCTTCCTTTATTGCAAGCACCTGAATTTATACATAAAACGCCACAGTTCCAAGAAAAGTATGGCGTAAAATATCATGAAATCCAAGTCAACAATGAACCTATTGTTGCAGCACAAACTTCTACTGTATGGAAAGGTCAAACTTGTTCAGCCTTAGTATTTCATCATATTTTATTTGCAAAACAACTAGGAAAAATTCAAATTCCAGCAGGCTCTGTAAATTTTGAAGTGTTAGAAAAACGACAACAGAGACGTAGACGTCCTAGTTTTTTTGATGATGATTTTTTTGATGATAGTTTTTTTAATGATAGTTTTTTCCCTTCTTTACGAAGCCGGAATGATATTTATAAAAAAATGTCTATACCCTCAGATAGTTTGCAATTAACTATTCTATCTTTGCCCCTACAGGGACGACCTAAAAATTTTCAAGGATATATTGGTAAACATATAATTTCGACATCTGCTAAACCTACAGAAGCCAATGTAGGAACACCCATCACATTGACAATTCAAATCCAAGGACCAGAATATTTAGAAAATACTCGTTGTCCTGATTTAAGCTTTTTATCATCAGATTTTAAAATTCCACAAGAACAATCTGCTGGAAAAATTGAAAAAGAAGTCATAACATTCACACAAACGATTCGTCCAAATCACGATCAGATCAAAGAAATCCCTCCCATTCCATTAACATATTTTGATACGAACAAAAAACAATACATTACTACACAATCAAAACCAATTCCTCTTCAAGTGAATCCTACAAAAATCGTAACACTTCAAGATGTACACACTACAGAAACAGTAGTTCACAAAAGCGAATTAGAACAACATACAGAAGGAATTGCACATAATTATGAGGGGCTAGATTTATTACAAAACCAAGAATATGACCTTCAAACGTTTTTCAAACAGCCGATATATCTTTTTTCCCTTTTGTGGCCTGTTGTTTTATATATTTTGATTCTTTGTTTTCAATGTATACAGACAAGAAAACAAAACAAGCAAAAACAAGCGTATAAAACATTTCTTAAAAATTTACAATCTCTTAAAGATAATAATCCTGGTTCTCTATTAACAATTTTTCGAGAATATTTTTCCCATAAATTAAATATATCCAATGCCTCCTTAACTTGGCAAGAAATACAAGAAAATCTTTCTCCCGATGCAGATTCTACGCTGGTGCAACAATTGCAAGACATATATGAAACACTGGAAGCAACATATTATAGCAACATTCCTCAAGAAAATATGACAAAAGAAACAATTCAAAAATTTATCCACCAATGGGAGAAACAAGCATGAAAATTATTTTTTTATTTTTTCTGATGCTTAGTGTTTCTTTTGCTCCAGCAACAGAAAAAAATTTTGATCAACTTTCTCAACTTTTATTTCAAAGCCAAGAACATTTTCAACAAGCTCAAGAATTTACAAAAACAAATCCTGAAAAAGCAAAACAACACTATTTAGAAGCAGCTGAAATATTGCAAACGATTTTAAAACATACAAAAAATGGAAAATTACACTATAATTTAGGAAATATTTATTTTTATTTAGGTGATCTTGGAAATGCCATCCTTCATTATAGACAAGCAGAAAAATATATTCCTCATAATCCACAACTTCAACAAAATCTTATGTATGCACAAAGTAAACGAATCGATAAAATTTCAGAAAAAGTTCAAACTCAAATCTTAAAAACTATCTTTTTTTGGCATTATGACCTTTCTTCGCACACACGCCTTCTTCTTTTTTTAATATTCTACTCTATGTTTTTTATTAGCCTTATCACTCGTTGCTTTTTCAAACATTCTAGCCAAATATATATTATTATCATTTCCTTATTTTTGACGCTTCATTTATTGATTTCCTTGACTATCACCACAGTACAGAACACAAAACAAAACCAAGGCATTATCATTGCTAAAGAAATAGTCGCTCGAAAAGGAGATGGTGAGCTATATCAGCCTCGATTTCAACAGCCTCTTCATGCTGGGACAGAATTTATACTGATTGAAGATAGAGGACAATGGAAACAGATTGAATTACAAGATGGCAATCGTGCTTGGATTCCTACGTCTGCCTGTGCCATCTATTAAAATTTATAGCATATAAAAAGATAGTTGCAAATTATCTTTTTATATGTATAATGAGTAAAATTATATGTATAAAATTATTATTTACAAAAACTTAAAATGGAGTAAGTATGGATCAAAACATTACAAGAGAATTAATCCACAAACTACCAAAAACTGACCTACATTGCCACTTAGATGGATCATTACGAATCAAAAGTATTTTAGAAATGGCACAAGAATATCATGTAAAATTGCCTACTTTTGATGAAGAAGCATTCAGAGAACTCGTTGTCTTACCCCCAAAACTAAGTAGTTTAGTCGAATACCTCAAAGCATTTGACTACACATTGCTAGTACTCCAAGAAAAAGATTGTTTAGCTCGTGCTGCTTATGAACTGGCAATAGATGCTGCGAGTGAAAATGTACGACATATAGAAATACGCTTTTCTCCCATCCTTCACCAAGCTCGCAAATTAAGATATCCAGAAATCGTAGATGCTGTATTAGAAGGTTTAGAACGTGCACATCGCGAAACAGATATCAGTACAGGTGTTATTATCTGTGGGATGCGTCATCTTCCTTCCATTGAATCTAAAATTTTAGCAGAACTCTGCATTGCCTATAAAAATCGAGGCGTAGTTGCTTTTGATTTAGCTGGTGCTGAAATTGACAATCCTGCTAAAAGACACCAAGAAGCTTGTGCACTTGTCTTAAGAAACAATATTAATTGCACTATCCATGCTGGGGAAGCATATGGTCCTGAAAGTATTTCTCAAGCCATTCATTATTGTGGTGCCCATCGTATTGGACATGGAACAAGATTGTCTGAAGATGGTAATCTCCTCAACTATATGAACGACCATCGAATCCCTTTAGAAATTTGTCTCACTTCTAATGTTCAAACAAATGCTATCGACAAATTAGAACACCATCCTTTCCGATTCTATTTTGACTATAATTTACGCACCACGCTCAACACAGACAATCGACTCATGTCAAACACAACAATGACAGATGAGTACCTATTGGCTGCAAAAACATTTGGTCTTACACTTGAAGAAATTAAAGATATTATTATTTGTGGTTTCAAAAGTGCATTCTTACCTTATCGTGATAAAGTTCGTCTTCTAAAACAAGCACTTGAGGAACTAGATAGACCTTTTATTCCGTAATGCAAAAATTTACGAACTATACTTAATACAGACAATCAATTTATATAAAACACAATGATGACAAATTAGTAATACTTATTTTTTTCAAGAAATTTATTCAACTCTCTACACTTGAAAAAATTAAAGATATTACTATATATGGTTTCAAAAGTGCATTCTTACCTTATCGTGATAAAGTTCGTCTTCTAAAACAAGCACTTGAGGAACTAGATAGACCTTTTATTCCGTAATGCAAAATTTATCTGCGTTGATATTCAGATTTTTACCAAAATATATAACGATTGCACCCTAAGCAATCGTTGTAGGAAAAATCGATTAGGGGAAAAAAATGGAATATAAAAATCCAGCTGTAACAGTAGATATACTTGTTTTAAGCATCCAAAAAAATACTTTTGAAATTTTACTCATCTCTAGAAAAAATCCACCTTTCCAAGGTCACTGGGCAATCCCTGGTGGGTTTGTAAACATCGATGAAACTATAGAACATGCTGCTAAACGAGAATTAGAAGAAGAAACAAGTTTAAAAAATCTTCCTTTAATGCCTTTACAATATTTTGACGCAGTAGAACGAGACCCAAGAGGTCGTACTATTTCTTTAGCTTACTGGACTATGACAAATAAACGTAGAGAAGTTCAAGCTGGTAGTGATGCTACTCATACTCAATGGTTTCCTTTAACAAACCTTCCCCCGCTTGCTTTTGATCATCGACAAATCATTGAAACATTAAAAAAACATTTGCAAAAAATTTTTCAAAATGCAACTTGGCTAACTTTAGTTCAAGACTTTAAAGTTCAGGCTCTTTTAAAATCTATAGAGAAAATAAAATAATCCTCTGTACACGCATATAAAGAAAATTTAAACTATCCTTACACAAATCAAGAAAAAAATGTAATATTAAGTTACAATAAGTAACATTTTTTTATAAATTCCTTGCAAATATCTTAAAAAAACGATTGGCATATATTTTGCTATAAAAATACTTATACAAAATAGTATCTGCAGGGAATAGGGAAGGTAAAAAACGCAGATACTTTTTTTATATCTATCTAAAAACAGAGTTATTGATGAACTTTCTTGCCTTCTTTAACGATTCATAAAAAATAGAGTTGTTGAAAGAACTTTTCTGTCTTCTTTGATCCATCCATAAAAAATAGAGTTATTGAAATTACCTGCCTCCTTTTAATCATCCATAAAAAACAAAGTTCCAGCCTTCTTCACCCATTCCTAAAAACAGAGTTTCTGCCTTTTTTGACCATCCATAAAAAACAAAGTTGTTGAATTACTTTTTAATAAACAGATTTGTTGAAATTACCGTCTCTTGTAAAAAAACAGAGTTGTTAAAATTGCCATCTCTTTTGAATCATCCATAATAAAAATGCCTAATTCATAATAACTTTCATTGATATTTTTTTTAAAATTTGCAATAATCTTCTTAAGTTCATAGTTGACTTTTTAGAAAAAATGAAATAAGATATGAACTAAAGGATTGTTTATTTTATTTCATTTTATTTGGTAGAAATATGTCAACATATCAGTTATTAGGTTTAGTACGACGAGGGAAGCTACTTTTTGGATTTCGTCTAAAACCAGAAGAAGAAAAAGAACAAAAACAAGAAATATATATTGAAACAGGCAACATAATAAAATTTCCTTCTAAACTTATTCTCTATGATTTTCGTTTATATGCTGTAGCAGATAATGTAAAAAGCATGAAAAAAGCCCTTAAATCATATAAAGAAACGATGTTTATCCAAACAATTGATTTACAAATCCTTTGGGATTGCTTGGATAAAGGAGTAGAATATTCTTTCTCGGACATAGTGAATTTCTATTTTGCACAACCAACGGAAGCACAAATCGGTTCCTTATTTATGGCTCTTAGAGAAGATGTAATATATTTTCAATTACAAAAAACATTATTTAGCAAAATAGAAGAAACTCAAGTCAAAGAGAATTTCCAACGAGCTATGGCTAAAAAACAAAATTCCATGGCAGAAAAAAATGTCTTAGATTGGCTGAATAATGATACAACGAAATGTTTGGATATTCATGAGAAAGAAAATAAAAAAATATTAGATGGCCTTATTCAAATGGCTTTAGAAGGAGAAGATGCTGTTGTTGACATACATTCTAAGAGAATTGCAAATTTATTAGGTCTTCATCAAGATGACTTATTGATTCGTTTAGAACAAAAAGGATTAATAGAAAATAACATCAATGAACTCATTTATCGACATAAAATCATAATAGAGCATCCTCAAAATGTTCTTCAAGAATCTAATGAAATTTTAGAACAACCCCTAGATGTTTCTGATCGACAATCCATTGAACATCCTTTTAATATTGCTATTGATAATAAAGATACATTGGAAGTGGATGATGCCATTTCTTATATTTATGAAAGTAAGAGCAAGACACATGTTGTAGGCGTTCATATTTCAGATGTGAGTTATTTTATTCAACAAGATACAGAACTTGATAAATACGCTATGAAAAGATTTGCTACGCTGTATTTTCCAGAAAAGCAATATCCTTTATATCCTATGGAATTGATAGAACAAAGATTGAAGTTGAGTACGAAAGAACCAAGAGCCGCTATTTCCTGTATTTTTACTTTTGATCAAAATTATCAATTATTAAACTATACATTCCAAAAAACGAAATTTCATTTGCATACAAGAGCTACATACACAGACATAGCACTTTTAGAAAAACATGAAATGCAGATGTTGTTCAACATTAGTACCAAACTTTTAGAAGGACGAAAACAACACGGTGCTGTAATAATAGACCAGGGTGATTTCATACTTCGAGTTCAAGATAATGAAATTAAAGGATATAAAATAGATAAGACACCTTTGCATCAAATTATCGCTGAATTTATGATTTTATACAATACAGTCTTAGCAGAATATTTTGTTCAAAAAGAACAAATTGCTTTTTTTCGAACGCAGGCCACTCCCCAAAATTTCATTCCCATTACTTCCGATGATCTTTTGTTGTTCCTAAAAGCAAAAGATCAATTGGTAGCCCCTTTACTGTCTTTATCTCCTAAAAGTCATCATTCATTGGGAGTAGATTATTATGTGCAAGGGACAGCACCTTTACGGAGATATGGTGATTTACTTATGCAAAGACTTCTTACTTGTTTATTACAACAGCAGACAACAGAAAATCTACATTTACAAAACATTATAGCAGATTTTGAAAAAACTGAAAAAATCATCAAAAAAGTAGAATATGAACGAAATCAATTTTGGCTTTATAAATATTTGAAACAAAACAACGAAATAATTTATAAAGGAATTATTACTAATATTATTAGTGAAAAAAAATATACAGTATATTTACCAGAAATATTAAAAGAATTTCCATTTTTCCCCACTTACCCATCAGAAATAGATAAAGTAGGGGATACTATTTACTTACAAGTCAGACATTCATCAGCACGAACAAAAAAAGTACAACTTATAAGAACACGATCACCTTTTTTAGGCACAATAAGAAAAAAAATTTCTTGATAAAAGAAACAAAAGGAGAAAAAACATGCAGTCCGCATGGGGCAAATTATCTAGCAAATTAATATTATTTTCAATCTGTTTATTACTTATATCTTGTTCTTTAACTCCAGAACAAGTACAACAAAGAGATAGTTATTTATACCGAGCCCAAGTATACTATAGAAACAAAAAATATTATAATTCCTTGCAGCAAATTGAATATGCGTTAGAAATTGATAGAGAATGTAAACGTGCCCTGATTGCTAAAGGCTGGTGTTATTACTATCTCGATCAAAATGAAGATGCAGAAAGAGTATTTTTGGATACTTTAAAATTGGATGATACCGACCCTTGGTTGCAATATGGATTGGGCGTTGTAGAATATAAAAAAGGCGTCAATATTAATAAAAAAATAGATGACATTTATTTTAGAATCCAAGAGGCAGGCTCGCCAGAAGCACAACAAAGAATAGAAAAAAAATATAGTGAATTAGTGGCTCAGTATACTGCTCAAAAAGATAAATGTTTTGATAAGTCTATTCAATATCTCTCTAGTTCTTTAAAAACAAATGCAGATAATATTGAACTTTATAAAATGTTAGCCACTGTCTATGCCACCAAAGGCGTAAATGAATTTCCAACTGCCTTAGAACATGCAGATCGATATATTAATTTGTTAGATCTAGAACACAAATCTCTTGTAAAAGATAGAAAAGAAAAAGAAGAACAACGTGCTAATGAAGATATACTTCAATATGATAAAGAAACATTGGATATTCTCATCGAACAAATAAAATTACAAATAGAGAATAATAGACAAGAATATAGCATTATGCAAAGCATGGCAGCAGAATGGAATTACATCCTAGCTGTAACGAATAATCAAAATATTACAGAAAAAAACAAAACAAAACAGAAAAAACTTGTCTTCAACTATGCTAAAGACGCAGAAAAGCGACTCCTATCCATTTTAGAAATTTTCCCAGAAAAATCAAATAATTACATCAATTTAGCACGCCTAGCACGATTGCAAGACAATCCTGAATTGGCTGTAAAATATTTACAATATTACCTTGCAAAGTATCCGTTAGTAGACCCTAAAAAAAGAGTAGATGCAAGGCTTGAATTAGAGCAAATTCAAGATGAAATGTCTTTTCAACATAAATAACATTTAACAAAGGCTCTCCTATGAAATTTATATTATTTCTTCTAATATCAATTTTAGTTTGTGGTTGCATGAATTTAAATTATGATTGTCCCACAGATTTTCAAAGTACAGAACAAGCACCAGAAGAACGAATTGCCATTTTAGAATCAAAAATTCAAGATGGAACTGCAATTTTTGAAACTCATTATGAATTAGCTGGTCTCTATACGTTAACAAATCAAATGGATAAAGCACTTATACAACATAAGCAAGTTTTACAGCTTAATCCTAATCATCATGAAACATATGTTTCTATGAAAAACATTCTTCGGATTCAATCTACTGAATTACGAGATAAAATGTTACATATTGGACAAGCAAAAGAAAATGCCAAAGTCCATGGAAATGCAGACATCAAAAATATTATGCAACAATGGGACAATGCTATTAAAGAAAAAATTAAACTCAGTCTTATTGAAGCTGATTTTTACTTGTTGTACAATGATATACTAAGCAATATTGCAGAATTTCCAGAAATAGAAGCTCACATTCGTGATGTGCAAGATTTATGGAAAGAGCGTTGGGAAGCAAAACAAACTACATTGCATGATAAAGAAGAAATCAACGATCCTCTCTATATGGAACTTCAAAATAGACGAAGTGCCTTAGCGATCAAACACGCAAAAACACTGCTAGCTATGTCCATAGAATATGAACAAAAAGGCAATGTGAATAGAGCCATTGACATGTTGTGCGATGCAGAAGCTCAAATTGCTAAATTTTATCCTGAAGAAGAACCTACTGCAGAAATGGTCATCCTTACCACAGAAGAAAATGTAGATTACCTTTCTCGTAACATTCTAGACGCACTTTATAGAAATTATGAAAAAGAACTAGAGATTGAAACACGCAATAGAGATAATTTACAAAGCATTTCTGAATACCAAGAATCTATGGATGCTCAAAAACAAATGGAGCAAACATTAGAAAATATGATTCAACTCCGATTCCTACTTCTTTGGAGATATGAGAAAATTGGAAAGGCAGACGCAGAACTCCATGAAACCATGATTCCTCTGTATGAAAGACTCATTCAACTTTCTAAAGATTCATTAAAAGCTGGCGAATATCATTATAGATTAGCAGAATACCACCATGAGAAAAGAAATAAACAAAAAGCATTATACCATGCCAAAGAAGCAGAACAAATTCTAGGTGCCTATAGAGTTAAATTTCTACTAGAAAGCATCCAAAAATAAAAATATATTCTATTGCCAAGTTTTCAGCATAGAATGTATTGCCTTAGCCCAGACAAATTAGATATTTGTTTTACAACTAATTATTTCAATCAAGGAGGGGGCTAAACATTGAAGCCTAAAAAAGTATGAATACAAAAAGTAATCTAGATATAGTGGCATTACCCACACTCATTCAAAGCATTGCCGATGAAAGCAAAACAGGAACGCTTAAAATCGAAAATAACTTAGGTGAAAAAACAATCTATTTACGAGATGGAAAAGTACTTCAAGTCACTTCTCCAGAAAAACCATCTATGTTAGCAGAAGGATTGCGTCGACATCCTGAATTAGATGAAGAATCCTATCAACTTTTGTGCAAACAACAAATGAAGACAGGTAATTCTTTAGCAAGTATCATTCTAAACGAAGAAAACGGTCTAGCCCTACTCACAGTTATTTGTCAATTTCAAATATTAGAAGAAATGTGCGAGCTTTTCACATGGGAGAATTGCCATTCAGAATTTATCGATGGTGAACCCGATCCCATGAATTTTGATCTAGAAATCATCAACATTGAACCGATGAATATTTCTAGTTTATTGTTAGAAGGTGCTCGTCGACTTGATGAATGGAATATTATTCGCCAATATATTCCTTCGCGCCAAGATATACCAGAAAAACTTGTAGAAAAACTTGAAGAAGCTAGTTATGAAAAACAGACTGTATTCCAAGCCATTGACGGGTTTCAAAATATAAATGAAATTCTTTCTAAATTACGCCTAAGTGCATTCGTTGCAGAATCAACATTGTCAGAGCTCATTCAAGAAAAAGTCATTGCACTTAAAGATGGGAAAGCCCTCCTTCAACTTGCCACATTAGATATATTTCGAGAAGATATTGAGAAACGCATCAAGCTCTATGAACGTGCTATAGAATTGGGAGAACAAAATACAGAAATTATTGAGTGGCTAGCACATTCCTATGAAACATTAGGGAAAAAAGATAAAGCAGCCAATCAATATTGGAACTTAGGAACGTATCATTTATCGAATGGTGATTACATAGAAGCAAGTCATGTCCTTGAAAAAGTTACTAATTTAATCCCTGACTATTATACTGCACAAGAATGTTTGCTTTCTCTTCTGAATAAACTCAAACAATATGAAAAATTTGCACGTCGCACTAACCTTTATGCCAGAAAACTTGTCTTAGAAAATGAACAAACTCGTGCTATCATTCTCCTCCAAGAAGCCATGCAAAAATATACAGAAAATTTAGAAAATTTAGACTTGCTTGGAAGTTTATATCAAGAACAAGGGTTTGTACAAGATGCTATACAATCTTACAAAAAAGTTGCTAACATTCGCTATCAAAAACAAGAGTGGGACTCTGTAGCTCGTATGTATAATAAAATCCTTTATATCACACCTGAAGACATTGATGCAAGAGCTACTCTAGGCGAGGTCTACATCAAATTAGAACGCTATAAAGACGCATTCGAACAATATCAAAGTGTAGGTAAACAAATTTTTAGACAAGATGAAATCAAACCTGAATACTCTGAACTTCTTTGTTCTGTTTCTCAATACATCCTTGACGCAGAACCAAACCACCACATGGCAAGAAAATGGCTAGCATATAGTTATAAACAAACTGGACAAAAACAAGAAGCCATTGAACAATTTCAAGAAATTCTCAAACGAATCCATGCACAAGAAGAATCAGAATTGCTTTTAGAAACATTACAAAACTTAGTCAAACTCAATCCCCAAAACTTAGAATTTCGACAACAACTTGCCGTTGCATATATCACAATGAAGAAACAAAAAGAAGGAATCCAAGAATACTTTGCTCTTGGCACAGAAGCATTACAACAAAACAAAGAAATTATTGCTTTAGAGGCCTTTGACACGCTGTTATCCTATGATCCTGCCAATTATGCTACACACATTAAAAAAGCAGAAATTCTACAAAAAACAAACCAAAATGATAAAGCCATACAAGAATTTATGCTTACTGGGTATCTAAGTATCGGAGCTAACAAATTATGGCAAGCTATCAGCTCTTTTGCCCAAGTTTTAAAAATTGATAAAAATTCCCATCCCGAATGCTACCAAGAACTAGGAAAACTATATTCACAACTGAATAAACCTGAAGAAGCATGTAAAGCATACAAACGCCACATACAAGTTTCTATTAAACAACATAATTACGGCACAGCACTACAATCATGCCAAGCTATTTTAGAAATTGCTCCTGAGCACGCATGGGCAAAAAAAGCACTACATAAACTTTCGAATACAGTATATCCATTTTAAAAAAACATTTGAATGCAGAATTTTAGATTGCTCAAAAAATAATAATAAAATAAATGAATTTGTCATACAATATATAGGTTTTCATAAAAAATTAAGGTTACAATGTCATTTCAATAAAAAAAAGTAGCTATTTTGAATATCATAGCTACTTTTTTTATCAAAACAGCATTATAGTTTTTAAAGAAAAACATAAAAGCATCAAGAATTCTAAGTAAGTATCTTGATGCTTTTGTTGAGCTAACTTGAATTTTTGAACAGATAAAATTTTATGAAGAAATAGAATTTTTTTTCTTACTATTATTTGTCAACATATTATATATAAGAACAGCAATATAATATATATATAATTATAAATGATTATATTAGAAAGATTTTTATATGAAAAAACTTACATTGCGTCACATTCGAATTTTTGTGGCAGGAATTTTTTTTCTTACTATTGTTATCACACTTTTTGGTTTTCATTTTTTACATAATATTTTTATGACACAATTTGGTTCTTCCTTTTGTAGATTATTTTTTGGTTTTTCGTATGGAATTTTATCATTTGAACTAGGAATTCTTGTGATTACCTTATTATTTGGACGTATTTATTGTTCTGTTTTATGTCCTCTAGGTATTTTTCAAGATATTTTAAGCATTGGGAAGAAAAAATACACATATCAAAAAAAACTTTGGTGGATTCAATATCCTATTTTTGCATTTATAATATCTTTAGCAATCTTTGGATTTCTTCTTCCCCTCGTATTTTTAATGCCTTCTGCAAACTTTTTTTCATTTATCAATCATCTACAATCCATGGAATGGACAGGATCTTTAATAGCATTTGGATTTATTATTATATTCCTTATTCTAGTTCGTTGGAAAGGACGCATATATTGTAATACTGTTTGTCCTGTAGGCACTTTTTTATCGATTTTTGCTAAATTTTCTTTATTTAAAATTCAGATAGACCAAGAACAATGCGTTTCCTGTAAAGCATGCGAAAAAGTATGTAAAGCCAGTTGTATTGATGCTCTGAATAAAAAAGTAGACAATGAAAATTGCGTTGTTTGTTTTAATTGTATAGATGCTTGTAAAAAAGGCTTAATTACTTTTTCTACTAAAAAAACAACTTGCCAAAAAGAAATGCCAAAAATAGAAAATGTCAATTATTCTAAACGAAACTTCTTAATTGGTGTTGGAACTGTTGCCACTGGTGTTGTTGGAGGCTGGGCAACAGGAAAATTTCTACCTAAACAAACAGATACATTGAAACCTATTAAAGCAATTTTACCTCCTGGAGCTGGAACATTTGAAGATTTTAATAAAAAATGTATTGGTTGTGGACTTTGCATCAATGCTTGTACAAATCATGTACTAGAACATGCATATACACAATATGGTTGGCGTGGATTTATGCAACCGGTAATGAACTACAAAAAAAGCTACTGCTTACATCATTGCAATGAATGTATGAATATTTGTCCTGTAGGTGCATTAGAAAAAATGACATTAGAAGAAAAACAAAAATTGCAATTGGGAAAAAGAATATTTAAAGTTCAAGAATGTATTGCATTTAAAAATAATGATTGTGGAAAATGTGCTGAAATTTGTCCTACTGGTGCATTAGTTATGGTTCAACGAGGCAATAAAACATTGCCTAAATATGATTCTACAAAATGTACTGGTTGCGGTGCTTGTGAATTTATTTGCCCTGTTCATGTGATTACTATAGAACCAAAATAATTTTTACTTAAAATAATATTTTTTAAATTAGAAAGTGAGTTATGAATAAAGGATTTTCATAATTTTGTCTATCTTAGATCAAGTGAGAAAAAAATGATAGCAGGCTTATGAATATATTTTCTTTGTACATGTGATTCCTATAGAATCAAAATAACTTAATCTTAAAATAACTTAATCTTAAAATAATATTTTTTAAATTAGAAAGTGAGTTATGAATAAAGGACTTTCAGGATTTTGGCTATTAGATAAACCAGATGGAATTACTTCTCGTAAATTCTTAGATCAAGTGAGCCATAAATTAGAATGGAAAAAAGCAGGACATACTGGTACTTTAGATCCATTAGCAACTGGACTTATGGTTCTTGTTTCTGGTGAAGCCTGTAAATTGCAACATATTTTTACTGGTTTTTCTAAAGAATATATTGCTACTCTTTATTTAGGTGCATCTACAGATACAGATGATCGAGAAGGAAATATTCAAATAATGGAAAATACCCCCATTCCAACATTACAACAAATACAATCTATTTTACAAACATTTGTAGGAGAACAGCAACAAATTCCTCCTATCCATAGTGCCATCAAAGTAAATGGAAGACGTGCCTATAAAATGGCAAGAAAAGGCCATGAAGTGCAAATGCCTATTCGAAATATTACTATTCATTCACTTTCTCTTCTTTCTTATCAATATCCTTTACTAGAATGTAAAGTTCATTGTAGTTCTGGTACATATATTCGAGCTCTAGCCCGAGACATAGGAGAAAAATTACAAACAAAAGCATATTTACAAGAACTTCGACGCACAAAAATTGGTGAATGGGACATTGCCAAGGCTCATACATTAGAAACCATTACACAACAAGACAAAATTAGCCTAGAAACAGCATTAGAACAATATCCTAAAATCCATATCTTCCCAGAACAAACATTTGCCATACAAAACGGTCAACGAATTCCTTGGGAAAAACTACCTCCTCAACCTATTCCCAAAAATAAGGACACGCCTGTTTTTATTTGGTCTCAAGAAAAAATAATCGCTTTTGCAAAATATAATGAAAAAACGATTTCTTCAGCCAAAACAATATTGTCAGAATAAAAATCTCCAATACATTGAATATTGTCAGAACAAACATCTTCAATACATTTCAAATGCAGATCCTGTCCAAGCAGATGCCTCAGAGCAGGATCTGTCCCAAGCAACTTTCCATCCCCGAGCAACTTCCCCCCCGAGCAAATTAACTAATTAACTCCCCCGAGCAACTTCTCCCCAGAGCAGAGAAAATTCCACTCCCAGAGCATCCCCAGAGCATCCCCAGAGCATCCCCAGAGCAATTCTCCAGAGCAATCTCTTCCCCAGAGCAACTTCTCCCCAGAGCAGAGAAAATTCCACTCCCAGAGCATCCCCAGAGCAATTCTCCAGAGCAATCTCTTCCCCAGAGCAACTTTCCTCCCCAGAGAAATTTTCACTCCCAGAGCATCCCCAGAGCATCCCCAGAGCATCCCCAGAGCATCCCCAGAGCAATTCTCCAGAGCAACTTTCCTCCCCAGAGCAAATTTTCACCTACGCGTTTTCATGCATTTTACGAATTTTACGTAATTCTACGCGTTTTTGTTTTCATTCACGAATTTTCACACATTTCTATGTAATTTTACGCATTTTATTTCTAATTATGCATTTTTAGCATTTATCTTTCTAATTACGCATTTTTAAGAATTTTTACGCATTTTAATTCTATTTATGTATTTCTACATAATTCTACGCGTTTTCGTTTTCATTTACTTCCTCAGAGCAACCTCCTGCCCAGAGTACTTCCCCAGAGCAAGATTGCCTCCCCCGAGCAATTTTGCCTCCTCCGAGCACCTCCCCCGAGCAACTTTCCTGCCCGGAGTACTTCCCCCGAGCAAGATTGCCTCCCCCGAGCAATTTTGCCTCCCCCGAGTAATTTTGCCCCCCGAGCAACTTCAACTTTCCTCCCCCGAGCAACTTTTTCCCAAAGCAACTTTGCCACCCAGAGCAAATTCTCCGAGTAATTTTGCCTCCCCCGAGCAACTTCAACTTTCCTCCCCCGAGCAACTTTTTCCCAAAGCAACTTTGCCTCCCCAGAGCAAATTCGCTTTCATGCATTTACGCATTTTTACGTAATTCTACGTATTTTAACTTCTATTAACGCATTTTTACGCATTTTTACGTAATTCTATGCGTTTTTGTTTTCATTTACTTCCCCCAGAGCAAGTTTTCTTCCCCAGAGCAGATTAACTCCCCAGAGCAAGATTACCTCCACCGAGCAAGTCTGCAAAAAAATATCAGAGCAAAAAAAATATCAGACACTTTCACTAATAAGAGTGTCTGATATTTTTAATATTATGATGTAGAAAAAATAGTGCCAGATACTGGCTACGAAAAAAAATGTCTGATACTTTTTAGATATGATAAGATTATTGATGATCTATTCAGTGACAATTTTTATACTTGCTGATACGCCTAAACGAGAAGCACCAGCATTGACCATAGATTCTGCAGTTTGTCGATCTCGGATTCCGCCTGAAGCTTTGACTCCCATGTCAGATCCAACTGTTCGTCTCATTAAAATAATATCTTCTACTTTAGCACCACCAGAACCAAAACCAGTTGATGTTTTTACGTAATGTGCACCAGCTTTTTTAGCAATTTGACATGCTTTGATTTTTTCTTCTTCTGTGAGATAGCATGTTTCAATGATGACTTTTACTAGGGAACGTGTATTGCGTACAATAGAAGCAATGTCGTTTTCTACGTAGTCGTATCCTTGAGATTTGAGGGCACCAATTGGAATAACCATATCTAATTCTTGGGCACCTTCGTCTTCAGCAAGTTGTGCTTCATATACTTTTGTTGCAGTTGTAGTAGCACCTAAAGGAAAGCCAATAACTGTACAAACTTTGACTCTACTACCTTGAAGAATTCTTGCTGCGTATTTGACATAGCAAGGGTTGATGCATACGCTAGCAAATCCATAATGCATAGCTTCTTGGCATAATGATTCAATTTGACTAGGAATGGCATCTGCTTTTAAAAGTGTGTGGTCAATGATAGGAGCAAGGTGAGAGGCAATATTTTTTACACCTAAAGTTGCTCCAATTCTTGCTACTCCTAAATTATGGAGCGTTTCTACATCATGTGCATGAAAAGAATGATTATTAAAGGATGGCTGTGAATTTCCTAAAATGGCAATCACTTCGTCTGTGATTTGTTGCACTAAGAGTTCAATGTCAATATTTTGTTTCACGGAATAACTCCCAATACGTGGCTATGTTAAAAATTGAGGTGCCACATCAATATTATCAATAACTGCGACCACTACGCATTGGAGTGGTATTTTTTGATTTTGGAATATGATTCGAGCAGATCCACCCTCTTTCATCACAAGGACTATATCGCCTTCACCAGCATCCACTCTGTCTAATGCAATCATGGATGTTCCGATAGGGTTGCCTTTTAAATCAATGGGTTGTGCAATAAGTAGTCGATTGTTGGCTAGGTGTTCGTTTTTCTGAGGAGCCACGACAACACCGTCTATTTTTGCTAAAATCATTCTTTGGGCTCCTTTGTTTCAGCTGTATATATGTTTTCCACTATGGCGACAATAGAAGCATCAATAGGAACCATGTCGCGATGGTAGGGAATAACAGCTTCGTATGCTGTTACGTAGAGAACAGTTTCACCGGGACCTGCACCGACTGTATCTACAACGATGATGGGATCGCCTTTTTTTGTACCATGATGGTCTATAGGTTGAAGAAGTTGCATCTTAGCTTCTTCTAATCCTGGATATCGTCTTGTTCCCCAAATTGTTCCTATTACTTTTCCTAGAAAGGGCATGTATTTTTTCCTATGTATAATGTATTAAAAATCAATCCCATTTCATGATTTTATAATGTATTAAAAATCAATCCCATTTCATGATTTTATAATGTATTAAAAATCAATCCCATTTCATGATTTTATCTATACGTTTTTGATGACGACCGCCTTCAAAAGACGTTTCGAGCCATACTTTGACCATTTCTACTGCTAAAGCATCGCCTAGGACTCGTCCGCCTAATGTTAAAATATTGGCATCATTGTGAGCACGGGAATTTTTGATTTCAAAGATATTATGGCAATTGGCAGCTCGGATTCCTTTGATTTTATTAGCTAACATAGCACTGCCAATCCCTACACCGTCAATCATAATGCCACGTTTGCATTGACCAGAGGCAACACAATTGGCTACAGCATATGCATAATCTGGATAGTCTACAGAATCTGTGCTATGAGTGCCTACGTCTATGACAGTATGCCCCATTTTTTTTAGTTCTTTTTTGATAATTTCTTTTAATGTATATCCACCATGATCTGCACCAATTACAATGGCTTGTGGGTTGAGATTGGTTGGCAACTCAATATTGGGAGTAACAACAGATTCAAGGCGAATATTCATTCTATCCGCCATATCACGGGCTGAGGGAGTAATAATAGCATTGGCTGTAACAAGAATTTTTCCTTTGTCTTTATGTTCACGAACAATCTGTTCATTGACAAAAGAAAGATGAGGTTGAGAAGGAAGATTGGATGCAAGGGAACTGGGACTTGTGTGGTCATTTTCTGCTTTTTGAATGGCTGCTAACAATCGCTCTCTGACTAAGTTTTGAATTTTTGTTCGATCCATTATGAATTACCTTTTATGTTTCAGGAACGTTGTTTACATGTTCAACAATTTCTTTTTCTCGTTCTTTATATTGAGCTTCTAGATCTTCAATAGTACTAAAACTCATATTTTCTACAATTGCCATAATTACAGCATCTACAGGTTTATTATTTGTTTCTCTTGTTTGGCGAGCGGAACTACCTTGAGCAACTAATACAATTTCTCCGATGTCAGCAGAAACAGAATCTACAGCAATTACAAAATTAGAAAGTGGTTTTTTTTCTAAATTGACAGCTTGCACAATCAAAAGACGCATCCCTTCTAATTTTTCATCTTTTCTTGTTGCCCAGACTGTTCCAATCACACGTCCTAATAGCATATTTTTTCCTTTTTTCTGTGAATGTATTTTGAATAAATTACGCAATGTTCTAGTATGAGTTTATTATACGTTATATGTTAAAAAAAACAATGAAAATATTCATAGTGTAATTTTTTTACTATGGAAATAATGAAAAAAATATGTATATAAATCAGTTATTTGTCATTTTTATAGAAGAATGCTAGATATATATTATCGAAGCTTTGCAGATTCAAATCCTATTTTATGTGTAGTAGACCAAGTGTTTTCTGTTTGTATTTGAATTCCTTGCAGTAAAGCTTGCATTGTGATTGCAGGATGTTTGTGATATGCTGTATAGCGAGCAGCATGGAGTAGGGCGTTTTTGATTAGGCCACCAGTAATTTCATATTGAGTAGCTAATGTTTGTAGATCTACATCACTAGCAAAAGGGGCTTGGATAGGGATTAATGATCTCCAAATTTTTTCTCTCTCTTCAGCAGTAGGCATTTCAAAATTAATTTTTAAAACAATGCGTCGTTCTAAAGCTTTGTCTAAGGCAATTGTTCGATTTGTTGTTAGGATAACCGTGCCAGTAAATTGTTCGATTTGTTGTAAAATAATATTGATTTCTCTACTTTCCCATGATTGTGTTGCACTGTCACGCGAATAAAACATAGAGTCGGCTTCATCCCAGAGTAGGACGTCGTCTTGTTCTTTTGCTTTTTGAAAGATGTTGACAATTTGTTTTTCTGTTTCGCCTACATATTTATTTTGGATTTGTGCATAGTTGGCAATCAATAAATTTTTTTGCAAAGTATGGGCAATGGCTTCAGCCATCATAGTTTTCCCAGTGCCTGGTTTCCCGGTAAATAACATGGTAAGGGCGTTTCCATATGGAATTTTTTCTCCAAAACCCCATGTTTTGAGAATTAATTCTTGATTTTGTTGTTGGCTCAGTGTGATTTGAATTTGTTGTTTTTTTGTAGGTGATAAAACTACATCATCAAAGGTGAAACGTGGTTTGATGGTGGTAAATAAGTTTTCTTTATTTCTTTCTAATGAACTAGGTGTATCACCTAATATTCGGCGAATCATATTTTCTGGGAGATAGTAATCGTATTCTAAAATGTTTACATTGTAAAAATTAGAATCATCTGTTTCAATTAATTGATTTTTTAATAATTTATTTTCTTTATATAAAAGGGAACGTTTTTTGAGCATATCCATTTGTTCATCGCACAAAAGAGATAAGATTTTTTTCCCTTCACAACCTGCAAAAGAATCTATGGAAACTACAGAATTTTTTAACAAGATTAATAAGATTAATTTTTCGTCTTGTGACAATTGATATTCTTTTACAATTTGTTCTAAAGGATAGGAATCTTTGTCTGGGTATTGTGCCAGTTGGTTTTCTATATCTTGAATTTTAGTTTGAATTTTTTGAAATTCTTCGCTATTTGCTTTTTGAAATATAGAATCCCATGAGTTTTTCAATTCATCTTCTTCTTGTAAAATCGATTGTAATATTGCTTTTTCTTGCGAAAGTTGGATAAATGAAAAATATAATTGTAAATATGATTCATATGTTTTTGGTTGTTCCACTGTCGAAGATGTTGTTAAAGCTTGTTTTTCTCCTAAAAGGCGACTTATCATTTTATCAGACATCTGGAAATAGGAATCTAGCAAGTTATGCTCCTCCATATCTTCTTCTGTATAGAGAATATGATTCATACGCAGTTTCCCTTTTTCCATCAATAAATTTCTTGCTTGCATCATTTCCAATCGAGTATTTGTAACATTTTCTAAAATAACGCGGCCAGTAGTTCCTTGTTCATGGTTAAAATATCGATACAATAAAAAAAGAACAATTTTTTGCTCCCAATAAGAGAGTTGATAAATTTCTGCTAGTTCTTCCCAAGCAAATTTTTTGTTCTTTTTCTTTGTATTTCTATATTTTTTTTGAATCAATTGCCATTTCCCCTGAACCTTCCCCTGCAAACGATTAATTTTTGTTTTTTCTTCTTCATTTTTAATGCATTCTTTCATTTCGCATTGAAAATCTAAGTATTCAAAGTAATCATCTAAATATTCTTTTTCATTTCGATATATACTAGTAGGTCGAATTCTTTTTTTGATTACTTTTTTTTGGTCTGTGGCCATATAGTTTCCTTTCCATATTTGAAAATACAAAATTTTTCCAACTATATTATATCATGTTTTTGGACAGCTAAATGTATAGTAATAATTTTTAGAGTGCAATTATTTTTAAATTTCTGTTCTAATTATATTATACCATGCTTTTGGACAGCTAAATGTATAGTAATAATTTTTAGAGTGCAATTATTTTTAAATTTCTGTTTTAATTATATTATACCATGCTTTTGGATAGCTAAATGTATAGTAATAATTTTCAAAGTGCAATTTTTTATCATGTTAGTATATAGTAAATTTTGTTGTAATATTTTCAAATATCATATTTTTGGAATTCGGTCTCAATAATCAAAGATATGTTTTTTACTATCTACATATATTATCTTGAGACCGATTTTTTTTAAATGGATAAATCTTGATAGGGATATTGGGGAATATGAATGTTTAATAGCTTAATTCAAGGTATTTATTTTTTTCTTTTTCCATTTCATCGAGTTTGTCAGATAAATAATCGTAATTAGCTTTTAAAGCACGAATTGCAGCTTGGAGATCGCCAGAATGATCTAGTTCAAGACCAACAGGAAAGCCTTTAGATTGGTTTCGTTCTCGAATTCTCATTAAGCGGCGCATTCTACGTGCAAAAGCTCGTTTATGAGATTCACTATAGGGATTGCGGTAATAATCTTGTGCAGCAAATTCTGCATCCACATTTGCTTTAAATTCTTTTTTAAGTTCATCAATTTTTGTAGCAGTCTCTTGGTACATCCGTTCATATTGGTTGCGAGCTGGACGAGAATATATATTTTCTTGGGCATCTGCCTTATCTAACATATCTCTTGATCTAGTATCATCTGTTTCTTCTTCATCTCCTAACATAGCAGAATAAATTTCTGATGCCAAGTTGCTAATATTGCTTCGCATGGTGGAAAAAAAACCTTTTTTCTCTGTAGTAGAAGTAGTTGGAGGAGTATAGGGAGAACTAGGCTCTGTATATGCTCCAGCTGGTGGTACATATGTACTGGCAGAAGAATCTGCAGAGGAATAAGAGTGGTATGTTAGAGTATCAGGCGAAGAATAACTATTGGAAGAATAACTATTGTATGTACTGGGAGTGTCAGATACATAATCTGGTGTTGTGATTACATCATCTTTTGAGGAGGAACATGCTACAAGAATAACTGCCAGTAGAAAGAGGATATATTTCATTTTTTCATCTCCAATTTTTTAATTTTTTTTAAAAATATTAAATTTTTTTTAAATTTTGTATTTGATCCAAAATTTTTTGTTTTCGAAGATTCCATTCTTCGGGTAAAATTTGATTGTAAAAAATTTGGATAATATTATTTTTGAATATATTGTTTTTGGCAACTAAATTTCGAGTAGATTCTTCTTGTAATAATAGTTCTGTGCATTGAATAAGTAATATGAGTGTATTTTCTAAGCCCTGTTCTTTATGTGTATTTTCACAATATTCTCGAAATGCTATATAATTTAGCACATTCCATTCAATAGGGGCTTTGATTTTTTGTTGTAATTCAACATAGATGGACACTTCTAAAAATTCATTAAAAATTGTAATTTTTTCAATATTTTTTGGAATTTTTGCTATGCAATCATAATGTTTTCGTTTTTTGTTCCATTTTATTTGAATATTCTTGTCGCTACTGTCCAATATTTTATCTTTTTCATCTAAAAATACAAGTCTTTTTGGTAAAATTGGTCCTTTTAAAGCGAAATAAAACATTTTCATTGGTATAGCCTGTAATTCTGGCTTAATAGGTTTCGTTGAAGTGATTTCTTGCGTTTGTTCAGATTTAGAAGTTGTTTGTTGTGCATACTCTGTATTTTCTTCTTGTTGTTTTTTGACATGAGGAGGGAAAATTGAATTTTGTGTAGGTGTTTGTTCTTGCGTTGTTTCTTGTTTTTGTGTAGGTGTTTGTTCTTGCGTTGTTTCTTGTTTTTGTGTAGGTGTTTGTTCTTGCGTTGTTTCTTGTTTTTGTGTAGGTGTTTGTTCTTGCGTTGTTTCTTGTTTTTGTGTAGGTGTTTGTTCTTGCGTTGTTTCTTGTTTTTGTGTAGGTGTTTGTTCTTGCGTTGTTTCTTGTTTTTGTGCAGGTGTTTGTTCTTGCGTTGTTTCTTGATATGGAGTTAATGTAGTTTCTTTTTCAGACGATATTTTTTCATTTTGATTTGAGTCTCTCAAAGATTTTTTATGTTTTTTTAATCCTAAATCACTTAAAAAGAGACGACTGAGACCATGTTCAATTTCGAGTCGATTTTCCAGCCAAGTATTTATTTTTCTTGTTGTTTGAACCGCAGTAATCCAATCAATAGGTTTAAAATATCCTAGAATTGCACCACATATTGTGAATAACAAAATACAGATAATTTCCAGAATGTGATTTTTCTTTTTTTCTTTTTGAGGTTTTGGAATGAATGTAATGATTCGACTTTGTTCATTGTGAAGAAAAATCGATTCTTCTTTTTGAATGATTTCATTCAATGCATCTAATAATTCTGTAGCATTATTATATCGATTTTCTGGATCTGGTTGTAAAAGTTTACAAAGGATAGTCTCCAAAGTAGGTGGCAAATCTTTTCTATATGTTTCTAAAGGTGTGGGAGGATTTTTTAATCGACTAAAAATAAGGCTATAAATATCTTTGCTATCAAAAGGATAATGATTTGTAAGAATTTGATAAAATGTCACTCCTAAAGCATAAAGATCAGCACGAGCGTCTAAATTTTTTCCATCAATTTGTTCTGGTGCAACATAGTGGGGAGTTCCTAAAAATTGACCGCTTGCTGATAAATTTGCAATGGATGTTTCTGATAAAATTTTTGCAAGGCCAAAATCCGTGACTTTCACAATATTATTTTTTGTGATTAAAATATTTCCTGGCTTAATATCTCGATGAATAATATTGTGGTTATGAGCTTCTTGTAATGCTAATGTTACTTGCCATATAATTTCAACAGCTTCTGGTAAGCTCAGAGGTGCACGTGTTTGAATAATTTCTGATAAAGATGGTCCTTCAATATATTCCATGACAAGATAAAATTGATTCTCATCAAGTTGGGCAATATCATAAAGTGCTACAATATTTTGATGGTTCAATTTTGCAGATGCTTGTGCTTCTAGAAGAAATCGTTGAAATAATATCGGGCTATTTGTATCTTGTTGAAGGAGAATTTTGATAGCAACGTAACGTTTTAACATAGTATCAAAGGCCTTATATACTATACCCATTGCTCCCCGTCCTAGTTCTTCTATCACTTGATAGCGACCTAATGGCATAACTTGTTGCATTGCCACTACTTGGCTTTTACTCTGAACATAGGGTGATCGATTTTTTTGATTTTCTCCATACATCGAGTCTGGAATATTTTTTTGAGCTTGGCTGGGATTTTGCTTATAAGCTTGAAGATATGAATTTGTATGAACACTAGCTTGTGCAACAGAAGGGCTATTGTGAATCGTTGCATGTTCTTCATAGAAATTGTTAAAAGGTTTATTGGAATGATCACCACATGTTACATCATCATATTTTGTTTGTTGATAGTTTCTATCAATGAACTGCAATTGTTGCGGTGTTAAAAGATTGCGTTGTAATAAAATTTCTTCTAAAGGCATATATTGATTATTTTGTTGTAAAATATCATATCTTGTGATACAAAAATTCAAATCATCAGTGGATACTAAGTGATTTTGCAAAATAAAATCTACTAGGTATTTTTCTTTTTCAGTCATGATTTATTCTTTCTATTTAAGAATTAATCCAATTACAAAGTTCACTCAAAATTCTCATATTATCATGTGGCATACCTGGATACATTTGCTCACAATGTCCCAATGGCAAAATATTACTAACGCCATACGCTGCAAGCTGGTCTCTATATTGGTGTCGAATAGTTTCAGGATAAATGCCAATAGTTGAAACAGATTCATTTATATATTGCTGTATTTGACCACATTTGTCAAGTCTTTGTACAATAATGAAACGACTCATAGGATGGACAGATAAATCAAAATCGTGTGGCATATAAACAACATGAGAAGTGGGGTGTCGTTTACTTCCATTCTCGAACCATGTTCCATAAAATAATTCCTTTCGACGCAACATTCGAATTTCGCCTATTACAGATTGTGGAATAATATGTGGCATGCATTGATCCCAACGACTCAATATTTTTTGTAGTTGCTGACAATATTCCAATGCTTGCTCTTCAGACCCTTCTATATAGTGTACTAAAGATGCAGTACAAGCCTTTTGATTCACAATCAAACTATCAGAACATGCTCGAATAGCTACATCTTCTAAATTTTCTTGGAAGGCAATGTTACCAATGAGACTTAAACCATATCTCGGATTCAAGTACAATGTTTTTGTATGTAATGCTCGCATTCGAATACTTTGTACTGTTTCTGGTGATCCCCATACTACAATCCGATCATACGCATATGGAGCAAATAATGTGTCTTCTATGGAATGGTCACCACCTTTCCAATATACAAGCGAAGTATGTTTTGTAATAGGATGATTGGGAGCCACTGTATGCATAGCTAGCGACAACAAAGCATGAACAACTACAGATTCATGCGAACTTTTAATCGTACAAGCACCTTTTGTGGACAAACCTCTTAAAAAAGACAATAAACATAAAATAGGTGAATTCCCTGCTGTAATATGTAGCTGTCTTGTTGGGATAGCACGAATTTGAGGTTGAACTGTTTCTGTTTTCAGATGAAAGCACTTTTCTTGGATCGATGCATTCCATCCTTTGTAAACTTTTGTTTCTACAGACTGCCATTTTTCTAAATAATCAATACCATTACCTTCTTTTCCTGTTAGTTCTTGATTCAACGATTCTATAATGCCATCTTTATCTAATAAATACGGAATTTGTTCTATAAGAAATAAATATTCTGGGAAAATATCACGCAATTTTTCCTGCAACTTTTTTTTATTTTCCAAAAAATAACATTGCAAAGATTGAATATACGATAGAAATTCACAAAGAGACAAACTATATAACTCTTTTGCTACTATTGAAGGATTTTCTAATAAATTTTTTGGATTCAATTTAGGTAAAAGTATATAGTACATCTTACTATTAGAATACCACGGCAAAATATATATATTATCTAACGTAGAAATGCAGTTAGGTGCTATATTCTTTCTATGTTCACAAATTTTATCATATGAAAAATCAGAAACCAAATGTAACTTCCCTTGTACTAACATAGGAAGACATACAACTCCTTTTTCAGATTCAGCAAAATACCCCATATCCTATCCTATAAAAAAAACATCTAAAAAACATATCCATTAAACATAAATAACAAAAATATTATAGCATCAAAGATAATATTTTGTCTAAAAAAAAATGAGAATATTAAAACGAGGTCTAGAGTTTCAAATACTTTTTTTAGAACAATTTTGCTTTTTTTCAGAGTAAATTTACTTTTTTTTAAAAGCAAGTTTTCCAGAATAATGGTTGCCTATTCAGAGTAAACAACATGTTGTCTAATATACATATTATAATAACTACTATACACACATTAAAAACATGTGTATAAAGCAATACATATCAAAAGTTATACATGCATTGACAATATATATTCAATGACCATGTATAGTAAAATTAGAAAGTTATACAGAGAAAGATAGAGGCATAAATAAAGACCACACTCAAAGATAAACCTCAGAGTGTGGTCTTTATTCAATTGATACTAGATATTGTAACTAAGTAGAGTTGTTCTTGTTTATGGATTAGAGCCCAAGTGCTGAATAGAGTTGTTCTTGTTTAGATTGAAATTTAGTTGATTTATGAGGAAATGATAAGAGTCTATGGATGGATTCTTCTGCTAATTGTATATCATAGATGTCTCTTTGTGCAATTTGAGTATCCTGTATTGTTTCAAAAACTGATTTATGCATTCGCATATGTGTTTGTTGGAATTGCCATTCGTTTTGAATAGTATGTTCTGTATCCACTTTTTGATTGAATGTGTCTTCTAGAGTATGTGTATCAGGATCTGTAATGAGTGTCTCATCTTTTGTGTTGGCATCAGGATAAAGTTCGTTGCCAGTTGCTAGTGAGGTAACGTAGTTTATTTTGCTGTTTTGAACGATGTTAGCAGAAAATGTTTTGGGAAATAAGAAGCCTGTAGTGTCATTGAGTCGAATTTTTCCAAAATGATCACCAAATTCAAAAGGATCATGTGCCCAAAGATTTCGTTTAGTGGAAAGTAGTGAATTTTTTCTCCATTCTTCAATAAAGCTGTCATGGTAGTCATCGCTTGGATCACTAGAACCTTGCGTAATAGTTGCATTATTTGTAATGGCTGTTGTAGATGTTAGAAAGTAGTTATGTCTATCTGCACCTGCTAAAACGATATTGCTTAAAATTACTGTTTTGTTGTTGAGTCCAAATGACATGTCTGTATATGTCCATGAACCAGATGATAAATATATGTTATCACCAGCGACTTTATCAGTGAACCATGCTACTTTTTGATTTTCTTCTTTCACTTCAAGTGAAAAATCGTATACTTTAGAGATTTTGCTACCATCAAGTTTTACTGTGATAGGACGATGAGTAATGGTTGCAGTATGTGTTACAGCAGAGGTATTTAAGAGTCGATAGTTGCCTGCATGATGTCCAATGAGTTTGATATTTTCAAATGTTACGGTTTTGTTTGCATCACCTACATGTTTATTATCATAACTCCAAGTACCTACAGCGATAACATCATCTTCATTGAGAATATCTAGATAGTAGATTTGGTCTTGGAGTTCTACATTTGTTGTACCGTCATATATTTTGGAGATGTTATTTCCATCGATGGTGAGTATAAGTGCACGGTTTAAGATCTTTAAGTCAAATGTTGTGTTTGTCAAGGTGTAATTTTCATGGTCATTATCTAGTTGTGCTGTGACTGTTTGCTCTATTACTAATCCATTTTCATCAAACACTACGTTTGGCATTTGTCCATCTTGTGTAGAAATAATACCATATATTGCACCGTTTGTGTCTGTTATAATTTCACCTCGTATGTTGTATGTTGCAGTGATAATGGAATTGAAAATTGGTATTCCAAAGACTAGATCTGAACCTTTGATTGAGTCAGCTGTTAAGTAAATATTTAAATTGCTATTGTTGTCACCGACGATGGTATTTGTTTGTAATGTATCATCATAGCTATGGAGTGTTTGCATGTTGCTAAAATTTGTATTGTTGATAGTAGCATATGTTGCTGTTGTTTTATCAGCATCCATATTTATTGTATTGTTAGCACCATCTAATGTAACAATGTTGTCAGCAGTACCTTGTAAATCTATAGAAGATGTAGAGATATCTCCTTGTAATGTTTTTATGCCTGATCCACTTAAAGTCATACCATCTTCATAATGGCCTTCAAAAATACCTTGTGCATTGTTCGATGTATATGTCGCAGCACCATTTAAATGAATGCTTCCAGTTCCACCTGTTGTATTTTCAAATACAACGTTATCGGCTTGTAGGATTCCATTGTTTAAAATAATAGAGCCAAAAGTTGTAGTTGTTCCATCTGCAATTTCTAAAATATTTTCATTTTCATCATATCCAGAAATTGTAAATCCATCTGCAAAAGTAACATTGACATTGATTACTACAGAACCATAAATTTCTTTTAAGACAATTTCCCCAAGTCCTTCTTGAATTCCTATGATACCATGATCAGGAGTTGCTTCTACTCGTTCACGGAGAGATGATAATTGAGAAAATGGGTTTATAATCCAATCCGTACTTACTGAGACAAATTCATCTTTGATAGGACTTACTGTTAAAGCATATGCACCAGCATTAAATGCATCTAATGTTGACACTCGACTTTCATGGTTGCCAGTATCTGCATTGATATTTTGAGCTTCTTTAAAAACATGACCATTGGTAAGACCATAATTTACTGTATTATTTTTATCAAAAGCAATGGTGCTTGTAGAAGCTGTAAAAGATTGCCAATTATTGTTTAGGTGATTGTAATAATAATAATCATCCTGAACTTTTCCAAGTAACGTTCCAGTATATGCTGCAAGACCAGTTTGTTGAATCGCAACAGTGCAACCATCTTCTGATAATTGAGCAAGACCATTTTCAACGTTTTCAAATATTGTTTCAATTTCTGAAATATCAGCTTGCGTATTGTTAAAATTTGTAGGATTAATTGCAACATTAGAAACACTAAATAAAGTGTATGCCATATTTAATATATCTTGATTTGTAGTTGCAATATCTTGGGCAGTGCCGTTGGCATAATTGCCATATACAATGGAATTCAATATATGATATGTTGTTGCCAGATCTGAATAAATAGCTCCACCATCAGATTCAGATTGATTGGCTGTTAAAGTAGAATTCATAATATTAACAGTACCACCATGGCTAGCTACTGCAGCACCAGATTCAGCAAAATTACCTTGTAGCGTTGAATTTTCTATGGTAACGTTAGAATTTTGGATATAAAACACACCACCTTTATCAGTTGCTGTATTAGAAGAGAAAGTAGCATACGATACATTTGCAACTCCATCTTGAGTATATAGAACAGCACCTTTTTCAGCTTTATTTCCATGGATAGACGAATTTTTTATTTCAGTCGTTTCATGGAGGGCATAAATGGTACCACCATTTATAGCTTCATTGTTTTGTAACATGCTAGAAGTTATAGTAATAGCATCTGTTCCATAAATAGCCCCACCATTATTTGTAGCAGTGTTTTTGTCAAATTCTGTGCTATTAACAGTTAATGTTGACTCAGAATAAATAGCTCCACCATCATTGGCTGTATTATTGGCAAAAGTGTTGTGATCAATATTAGTTTCACCATTTGCATAAATAGCCCCACCATTGGTTATAGCAGTGTTTTTGTCAAATTCTGTGCTATTGACAGTTAATGTTGACTCAGAATAAATAGCTCCACCGTTGTTAGCATCATTGTTAGCAAAAGTGTTGTGATCAATATTAGTTTCACCGCTTGCATAAATAGCCCCACCGTTGGTTATAGCAGTGTTTTTGTCAAATTCTGTGCTATTGACAGTTAATGTTGACTCAGAATAAATAGCTCCACCGTCATTGGCTGTATTATTGGCAAAAGTGTTGTGATCAATATTAGTTTCACCGCTTGCATAAATAGCCCCACCATTGGTTATAGCAGTGTTTTTGTCAAATTCTGTGCTATTGACAGTTAATGTTGACTCAGAATAAATAGCTCCACCGTTGTTAGCATCATTGTTAGCAAAAGTATTGCTATCAATATTAGTTTCGTTAGTTGTATAAATAGCTCCACCATTGTTTGTAGCGATATTTGTGTTAAAAGTAGTGTCATTAACTGTCAATGTAGCTGTCGATTCAGAATAAATAGCTCCACCGTTGTTAGCTTCATTATTTTCAAATATATTTGTGTCAATATTAGTTTCACCACTTGCATAAATAGCCCCACCATTCGTTGTGGCTGTGTTTTTGTCAAATTCTGTGTTATTGACTGTTAATGTAGATGTATCTGTTGCATAAATAGCCCCACCGTCAATGGCTGTGTTATTTTCAAATGTGTTATTGTCAATATTAGTTTCGTTAGTTGTATAAATAGCTCCACCATTGTTTGTAGCGATATTTGTGTTAAAAGTAGTGTCATTAACGGTCAATGTAGCTGTCGACTCAGAATAAATAGCTCCGCCGTCAATGGCTGTGTTGTTTGCAAATGTGTTGTTGTCAATATTAGTTTCACTACTTGCATAAATAGCACCACCATTCGTTGTAGCAATATTTGTGTCAAATTCTGTGTTATTGACTGTTAATGTAGACTCAGAATAAATAGCACCGCCGTCAATGGCTTCGTTGTTAGCAAAAGTGTTGTTGTCAATATTAGTTTCACCACTTGCATAGATAGCACCACCGTTATTTGAGGCTGTGTTTGTATCAAATTCTGTGTTATTGACTGTTAATGTAGATGTAGAATAAATAGCACCGCCATCAATGGCTTCGTTGTTTGTAAAAGTATTGCTATCAATATTAGTTTCACCGCTTGTATAGATAGCTCCACCATTGGTTGTAGCTGTGTTTGTATCAAATTCTGTGTTATTGACTGTTAATGTAGATGTAGAATAAATAGCACCGCCATCAATGGCTTTGTTGTTTGTAAAAGTATTGCTATCAATATTAGTTTCACCGCTTGTATAGATAGCTCCACCATTCGTTGTAGCTGTGTTTGTATCAAATTCTGTATTATTGACAGTCAATGTAGATGTATCTGTTGCATAAATAGCTCCACCGTCAATGGCTGTGTTATTAGCAAAAGTATTGCTATCAATATTAGTTTCGTTAGTTGTATAAATAGCTCCACCATTCGTTGTAGCAATATTTGTGTTAAATTCTGTATTGTCGATAGTCAATGTAGCTGTCGACTCAGAATAAATAGCTCCACCGTTGTTAGCTTCATTATTTTCAAATATATTTGTGTCAATATTAATTTCACCGCTTGTATAGATAGCTCCACCATTGGTTGTAGCAATATTTGTGTTAAATTCTGTATTGTCGATGGTCAATGTAGATGTAGAATAAATAGCACCGCCGTCAATGGCTTCGTTGTTTGTAAAAGTATTGCTATCAATATTAGTTTCACCGCTTGTATAGATAGCTCCACCATTCGTTGTAGCTGTGTTTGTATCAAATTCTGTGTTATTGACGGTCAATGTAGATGTAGAATAAATAGCACCGCCATCAATGGCTTCGTTGTTTGTAAAAGTATTGCTATCAATATTAGTTTCACCGCTTGTATAGATAGCTCCACCATTCGTTGTAGCTGTGTTTGTATCAAATTCTGTGTTATTAACTGTCAATGTAGATGTATCTATTGCATAAATAGCTCCACCGTTAATGGCTTCGTTATTAGCAAATGTGTTTGTGTTAATATTAGTTTCACCATTTGTATAGATAGCTCCACCATTGGTTGTAGCAATATTTGTGTTAAATTCTGTATTGTCGATGGTCAATGTAGCTGTCGACTCAGAATAAATAGCCCCACCGTCAATGGCTTCGTTGTTTGCAAATGTGTTGTTATCAATATTAGTTTCACCACTTGCATAAATAGCTCCACCATTGGTTGTAGCAATATTTGTGTTAAATTCTGTATTGTCGATGGTCAATGTAGATGTGGAATAAATAGCTCCACCGTCAATGGCTTCGTTGTTTGCAAATATGTTGTTGTCAATATTAATTTCACCGCTTGTATAGATAGCTCCACCATTGGTTGTAGCTGTGTTTGTATCAAATTCTGTATTATTGACTGTTAATGTAGATGTATCTATTGCATAAATAGCACCACCGTCAATGGCTTCATTGTTTGTAAATGTGTTGTTGTCAATATTAGTTTCACCACTTGCATAAATAGCTCCACCATTGGTTGTAGCAATATTTGTATCAAATTCTGTGTTATTAACAGTCAATGTAGATGTAGAATAAATAGCTCCACCGTCAATGGCTTCGTTGTTTGCAAATATGTTTGTGTCAATATTAGTTTCACCGCTTGTATAAATAGCTCCACCATTGGTTGTAGCAATATTTGTATCAAATTCTGTGTTATTAACTGTCAATGTAGATGTAGAATAAATAGCACCACCGTCAATGGCTTCGTTGTTTGCAAATATGTTGTTGTCAATATTAGTTTCACCGCTTGTATAGATAGCTCCACCATTGGTTGTAGCAATATTTGTGTTAAATTCTGTATTGTCGATGGTCAATGTAGATGTGGAATAAATAGCTCCACCGTCAATGGCTTCGTTATTAGCAAATGTGTTTGTGTCAATATTAGTTTCACCGCTTGTATAGATAGCACCACCGTTATTTGAGGCTGTGTTTGTATCAAATTCTGTATTATTGACAGTTAATGTAGATGTATCTATTGCATAAATAGCACCACCATCAATGGCTTCGTTATTAGCAAATGTGTTTGTGTCAATATTAGTTTCACCGCTTGTATAGATAGCACCACCGTTATTTGAGGCTGTGTTTGTATCAAATTCTGTATTATTGACAGTTAATGTAGATG
>Ga0208195_1000567_pt1 | contig 47473 bp, 50 predicted proteins | sample AD_UKC077_MetaG_FD_184441 | JGI IMG/M metagenome (GOLD analysis project Ga0208195, IMG submission 184441) | Active sludge microbial communities of municipal wastewater-treating anaerobic digesters from USA - AD_UKC077_MetaG (SPAdes) (version 2) | ecosystem: Engineered > Bioreactor > Anaerobic >... | reverse complement strand
TGGTGCCGAGGGACGGAGTTGAACCGCCGACACGGGGATTTTCAGTCCCCTGCTCTACCTACTGAGCTACCTCGGCAACTGGAGAATGTCTAGTGAAAACCGGGATGGTTGTCAAGCGTTTTCATCGTCTTCAAAGTTGAAGCTTTCGAGCTTTTCCCCGTCCTCCATGAGGACCTCTTCCATGGAAACATCCTGCCTGGCGGCTGCCACGCTTTCGCCGAGCAGGTCCTTACGCTCTTCTTCCACCTTGCCCACTGCAAAACCCTCATCATTGATGTCGATTTCAGGCGCTTTGGTATAGATATTCAGCTTGATCTTTGCGGGGACGAGGTCGTCTCCACAGCTCTTGCATCGGTCCAGATAATCAAAGCTCACATAGCCGCATTTGGCGCATCTCATGGGTACGCTACCTCCTGTCTGATATCTCCTCTGTATCGGTAGTACAAAGCCGGATCATTAGTAAAGCATAACGCGGCAAAATTGTCCCTTGATGTTTCTTTCCTGCTATACTATATTCTAACTCCATTCTTTTCTTGCGCTTTTTTAAGGTCAGATAGCCCGGCCGCATCCTCTCGGTCACACCCTTATAAAAGAGCGGGGAAGGAAAGGGCAGCCGGAATATCTTAAAAGTAAAAGGAGCTGCATATGAATACCAGCCCCAGAGTATTGCTCTGGAACTATACATACGAGGAAATGCTGGCCCTCGACAGGTTCTTTCAGGCAGTAGGTGCCCCTGAGGTCCAGGTCATCGAACCCGACCAGGGAGACCTTCGGGTGCACGAGATCCTGTTTACAGACAAGAGGTCGGATCAGGCATATGTGTGCAGTGAAAAGATCATGCTCTTTTACCAGGTCGAGGCGCCGGTGATTCACCGGGTGATGCGCGAGGCAAAGGACTGGAACCTTCCCCAGCCCATTTACGCCGTGGTGACAAAGCAGTCTATGGAATGGACGTTTTCAGAACTCGCCGAGCACCTCATCAAGGAGCGTGATTTTTTCAAGAAAAAAACAGCCGAGCAGAAGCAGAAGAGAACCTCGTGCCCGCATTCAGATCATTGAAGCCTGCCGTTTCATGAATCAGCCCCGGAAACGCCGGGGCCTGCAGCTCGGGCACCGGCGGATCGTTTTAAGCTCTGGGCAGGGAGAGAGGAGGTTGCACCAGGTGAAGGCATCATTTTTTCGGAAGACGTGGATCATGGCCCAGGGCATTGCAGCGACACTGGGCATATCGGTTCTGGCCCTGTACATGCGTTTCACACGGACATACGAACGGGGTTTTGCCGACAGGGTGCTGCGCTGGTGGTCGGGATTTCTGCTGAAAAACGTCAGGGCCGGGGTGCATGTCGACAATCCGCACCAGGTCACGGTGAACCCGGGCACTCCCTATATCGTCATGTCGAATCACCGGAGCCACTACGACATCCCGCTCATCTTCGTGTCTCTGCCAGGGAGCATACGCATGCTCACTAAAAAAGAGCTCTTCAAGGTCCCTGTCTGGGGAAAGGGCCTCAAGGCAGCGGAATTTCTCTCCATCGACCGCCACGACCACGCGCAGGCCATCAGGGACCTGGACTATGCCAGGGAGCAGATGAAGGGCGGGATCGTGCTCTGGGTCGCCCCGGAAGGAACCAGGTCCAGGGACGGGGTCATCGGGGAGTTCAAAAAGGGAGGGTTCATGGTGGCCATCCAGACGGGCGCCATGATCATTCCGGTGGGCATCAGCGGCTCCGAGAAGATACTGAGACCCGGCACCTGGGATTTTTTTCTGGACCAGGGCGTCCGGGTAAACATCGGCATGCCCATCGACGCCTCTGCATATACCATCGAGACAAGGGACCGTCTCATGCACGATGTAAAAGAGGCGATCAGGGGGCTTGCCGAAGGGGGTTGAGCAAATGTATACAAAGCCTTACCGCTCCTGCCCGGCATACCCGTCCATGAAGCTCTGCTTCCAGCCAAAAGGCAGGCGTATCCGTCCTCTCTTGTCCCACTTCTTCAGAGAATGAATGAATCGCCTGGTGTTCTTGTACCTCAGGATAAAGGGGAGGTCGATGAACCGGTAGGCATTGTCCAGGTCAATGATCCAGGGGTTTTGTTCCTTGTCCAGAACAATGTTTTTCACGTGGAGGTCGGCGTGGTAGACCCGTGCCCGGTGAATAGCGCGGATGAGTGCACCGGTTTTTCGGATCACAGCCGATCCGTCATCCGGGCACTGCTCCAGAAAGGCGAGCAGATCTACTGATTCCGGGATCATCCGGGAGATGATCTCCATGGCGTAGAACAGGCCGTTCTTTCTGAACCGCATGCCCACAATCTCCGGGGTAGGGATGCCCTGCGAGATGAGGTGCGCGCTGCTCTGAAGCTCCTGAAGGCTCCGGTTGAGGGTGAGAAAGCGCGCCTTGAATACATTCCTCAGTGCCCCGCCATGGGTCAGGGTGCGAATAACCAGGCCCGGCTCCATGGTCCGGATGGATGCCCTGCCGCTCAGGCCTGTATCCGTTCCGAGCACGGGCCCGCCGGACAGCACGTGAGGCAGCTGGGGGAGCGAGGGGTGGTAGACGATGGTGTACGGAGGGACCTCCCGTATCTCGTAGCCCAGGTTTTCGATGGCTGTCCGATTCACGCCCTATCCCTCCGTGACCAGTGCGATCCTGGTGAGGCGCTTGATCTCGTCCCTCAAACCGGCCGCTTCTTCGAACCGCAGGTCCACGGCAGCCTCGTGCATCTTCTTATCAAGCTCGGCAATGGTCTGCTTGAGCTTGCCCACCTCCACCTTGCCCAGAGAAGTGCCTATGGTCGCTGACATGTCTGCATAATCTCTCTCGTAAATAGATGCAAGGATATCTCTGATGTTCTTCTTGATCGTGGTGGGCGTGATGCCGTGGAGCCGGTTGTACTCCTTTTGCTTCTCCCTGCGGCGCAGGGTCTCGGAAGTGGATTTCTCGATGGAGTCGGTGCGGGTGTCCGCATACATGATCACCTTGCCGTTGACGTTTCTCGCTGCCCTGCCTGCAGTCTGGATCAGCGATCGCTCCGAGCGCAGGAAACCTTCCTTGTCGGCATCGAGGATAGCCACCAGCGATACCTCAGGGATGTCCAGGCCTTCGCGCAAGAGGTTGATTCCCACGAGCACGTCGAACTTGCCTTCACGCAGGCCCTTGATGATCTCGATACGCTCCAGGGTTTCGATGTCGGAGTGCAGGTATTTCACCCTGAGGTTGAGCTGGAGATAGTAGTCGGTGAGTTCCTCGGCCATATGCTTGGTGAGCGTGGTGACGAGCACCCGCTCCCCGGCGTCGACCCGTTTGGTGATCTCGCGGAACAGGTCGTCTACCTGAGAACTCGCCGGCCTGATCTCGATCTGCGGGTCCAGCAGCCCGGTGGGCCGCACCACCTGTTCGATGATCCTGCCTTTTGCCTGTTTGATCTCATAGTCCCCGGGCGTGGCCGAGACATATACCAGGGAGTTCACCAGAGAGTTGAATTCGTCGAACCTGAGCGGTCGGTTGTCCAGGGCCGAGGGCAGCCGGAACCCGTAGTCCACCAGGGTGGCTTTCCGGGAATGATCTCCCCGGTACATGCCGATGAGCTGGGGCACGCCCACGTGCGACTCATCCAGGAATACGATGGTGTTCTTGGGCAGATAGTCCATGAGAGTCGGCGGCGGCTGCCCGGGCAGCCGCCCGGTAAGATGGCGGGAGTAGTTCTCGATGCCCCGGCACGCCCCGGTCTCCATGAGCATCTCCAGATCGTAGCTGGTGCGTTCTTCGATCCGCTGCGCCTCGATGAGACGGTTCTCCGCACGGTAGTAGGCGATGCGCTCCTTGAGTTCCTCGCGTATGCCGTCCAGGGCATTGAGGAGCCGGGACCGGGGAGTCACGTAGTGCGAGGCAGGGTAGATGGGAAAGTGGGAAAGCCTGCGGAGTTTTTTGTTTCGCAGGGTGTCGATCTGCCAGATCGACTCGATGTCGTCTCCGAAGAGTTCAACCCGGATGGCTGTGTCCTCCTCGTGGACCGGGAAGATGTCGATCACATCTCCCCTGACCCTGAACGTGCCGCGGGAGAAATCATAGTCATTGCGTTCATACTGGATCTCCACGAGCTTTTTCAGGATGTCGTTGCGGCTTAAATCCCTGCCTTCCTCCAGGTAGAGGAGCATGCCTGAGTACGCCTCGGGAGAGCCCAGGCCGTAGATGCACGACACGGACGCCACGATGATGCAATCCTCCCGCTCGAAGAGGGCCCGGGTGGCCCGGTGCCTGAGCTTGTCGATGTCCTCGTTGATGGCCGAGTCTTTCTCTATGTAGAGGTCCCGAGACGGCACATAGGCCTCGGGCTGGTAATAGTCGTAGTAGCTCACGAAATATTCAACCGCGTTGTCCGGAAAGAGCTCCCGGAACTCGCCATAGAGCTGGGCCGCGAGGATCTTGTTCGGAGCGATGACCAGCGCGGGCCGGTTCATGCGCTCAATCACGCATGCCATGGTGAAGGTCTTGCCTGATCCGGTGACTCCCAGGAGCACCTGGTCCCGGATGCCCTTGACGATGCCCTCGGTCAGGGTGTCGATGGCTCCGGGCTGGTCCCCCTGCGGCTGAAAGGGTGAAACGAGCTTGAATCCCATGATGTGCCTGGTATCCTGTTTCTGAATTCTTTTTTGCTATTGGAGTTTTTCCCAGAGAGTTCCTTCCGGGGCATCCTTGAGCTGGATGCCCTTTTCCTTGAGCGTGTCTCTGATCTCGTCGGCCCTTTGGAAATCTTTTGCCTTTCTGGCTGCGTTGCGCTCTTGGATCAGGGCTTCGATTTCAGGCGTGGTGAGGCCGGTCTCGCCGATGCCGGAACGCTTGATCCGGTCGAGGAACTCTCCCGGGGTTTCCTCGAGGATGCCCAGGACATCCGAGATCAGCGATACCACGGACTTCAGCGCGGCCTTGTCCTGATGGGAAACGGCCGGGCTCTGGTCGAGGGCCTTGTTGATCTTGGTGGTGAGCTCGTGGATATGGGCAACGGCCAGGGCAGTGTTGAAGTCGTCGCTCATGGCTTCGTCAAAGCTCTGCTCGAATGACTCTGCCAGGGGTTTGATGCGCGATTCCCCGGCTGTCGCCGCTATGCTGTTCACCCGGTCGAGCATCTCATAGAAGCGTATAAGGCCCTGACTTGCGGTCTGGACCGCATCGGGGGAGAAATCGATGGGGCTGCGGTAGTGGTGGGAGACCAGGAGCAGGCGCAGGGCTTCCGGGTGCACCTCCTTGACGAGCTCCCGGATGGTGAGGAAGTTGCCCAGCGATTTGCTCATCTTCTCGCCGCTCACGGTCACAAAGCCGTTGTGCACCCAGTATCTGACGAACGGGACCCCGTAGGCTCCCTCGGACTGGGCCGTCTCGTTCTCATGGTGCGGGAAGACCAGGTCCCTGCCGCCTCCGTGGATGTCGAGCGTGGGGCCCAGGAGATGGGTGCTCATGGCCGAGCACTCGATGTGCCAGCCGGGTCTGCCCTTGGACCACGGGCTCTCCCACCAGGGCTCTCCCTCCTTGCTCTTTTTCCACAGGGCAAAGTCGAGCGGGTCTCTCTTGTTTTCGTCGATATCGACCCGGGCGCCTGCGATCATCTCCTCGGTGTCCCTGCCGCTGAGTTTGCCGTACTCCCGGAAGCCCGAGACATCGAAGTAAACGCTGCCGTCGGCAGCCTTATAGGCAAGGCCCTTTGATTCGAGCTTCACGATCATGGCGATGATGTGCTCGATATACTCGGTCGCCCGAGGTTCGATGTCGGCGGGCTTTACCTTGAGGGTCTCCATATCGATGTTGAATTCGTCGATGTATTTCTGGGCGATCTCCTTATAGCCGGACCCCAGCTGATTGGCCCGGGCGATGATCTTGTCATCAACGTCAGTGAAGTTGCGTACATAGGTGAGGTCATAGCCTTTTCTGCGCAGGAAGCGGGCGATTACGTCGAACACGACCAGGGACCGGGCATGGCCGATGTGGGACATGTCGTATACCGTGACGCCGCAGACATACATTCGCACCTTGTTCCCCGAAAGCGGGGCGAAAGGCTCTTTTTTCTTCGAGAGGGTATTGTACAGGGATATGCTCATATCGCGCTCCTTATAAGACGAGAGTTCTTTTTACCAGAACCACGGCCTGGGCCGCAATGGCCTCGCCTGCGCCGATTTCTCCCAGACCTTCGTGAGTCCGGAACTTCACCGAGACATCTCCGGGATCGATCATGCATGCGCCTGCAATGTTGGCGGCCATCCGGTCACGGTACTCCCCGAGCCTGGGCTGCTCGCAGATGCAGTTGATGTCGATATTGACCACCGTGAATCCCTGCCGGATTCTTTCGTGGATGATCCCGAGCATGTCAAGAGAATACATGTCCTTGGTCTGTTCTGCAGTGTCGGGGAACAGGACCCCGATGTCGGAGATCGCACACGCCCCGAGCAGTGCGTCACACACGGCGTGGACCACCACGTCGCCATCGGAATGCCCGAGCAGCCCCTTGGAAAAGGGGATGGTGACCCCGCCCAGGACAAGGGCCCGGCCCTGAACCAGACAATGAATGTCGTAACCTATACCGACCCGGTACGGCATGTCAGCATGGCCTCCGCAATCTCCAGGTCTTTCTCGACCGTGATCTTGATGTTGAAGGGATCGCCCTGAACGACCCGAACCCTTCCTCCGGCCTGTTCCATGACGGCGCTGTCGTCCGTGGCATCCAGGACGCCCCGCTGTCGCGCCAGAGAGTGAGCCTCCAGGATCTTGAGGACGGGAAAGGACTGGGGAGTCTGCACCTCGAAAAGCTCTGACCTGGGAACCGTTCTGACAACCATTCCTTGCCGGACCTCTTTGAGCGTGCTGGAGACCGCCAGGGCCGGGATGCACGCATCTTCTCCGCCAAGCCCTTCGAGCACCCGGGAAATGAGCTCCCCCGTCACCAGGGGTCTCACTGCGTCGTGCACCAGCACCGGCCCCGCGCCTTCGACGCTGAGCAGGCCGTTGTACACCGATTCCTGCCTGGTCCGGCCTCCCTGCACGATGCGCACCGGAGATGCTGCGCCTGAGAGCATCTGCCTCGTCAGGTCCATGTCTTCCAGCGGCACTGCAACGATGACGATGTCTACCGCCTCATGGGAGGCAAAGACATCCACGGTTCTGCGGATGAGCGGAACTCCGCCCAGGTCGAGAAACTGCTTTTTCCGGCCGAAGCGCGACCCGCTTCCGCCGGCTACAATGACCGCGCTCGCCGCCATGGGTCAGCTGCCGTTTGTCTTGGGCGCTGCAAAGATCATCCGGCCTGCCGGAGTCTGGAGAATGGAGGTGACCGTTACCTCGACGCTCTTGTTGAGCAGGGACTCTCCCTGTTCCACCACCACCATGGTTCCGTCCTCGAGATAGGCGACGCCCTGGCCCTTTTCCTTGCCCTGCTTGGCGATGGAAACCGACAGGCTTTCTCCGGGCAGCACGATGGGCTTGACCGCATTGGCGAGCTGGTTGATGTTGAGCACATTCACCCCCTGGATCTGCGCCACCTTGTTAAGGTTGAAGTCGTTGGTGAGCACATCGGCGTCGAGCTCCTTGGCAAGCGCGATGAGCTTGGAGTCAACCTCCTTGATCTTGGGAAAGTCCTTGTCCACGATCTCGAACTGGACCTCGGGGTTCTTCTGGAGCCGGTTGAGGATGTCCAGACCCCTTCTGCCCCGGGTCCGCTTGAGAGGGTCCGAGGAGTCCGCGATGTGCTGGAGCTCGTTCAGGATGAACTGTGGTGCGACCAGTATCCCCTCGATAAACCCGGCATCGCAGACATCGGGAACCCTGCCGTCGATGATGACGCTGGTATCCAGGATCTTTCTCCGGGGATGTTCATTGCGCGCCTTTTGATGGAAGAACGGAAGATCGCCCAGCTCCTTGCCCCAGGCATGGCCTATGGTGTAGCCCATGTAGGCGAAGAGCGAGTTGATGAGAATGAACAGGAAGAGGCCGCCTTCGAGCCTCAGGAGCACATATCCCAGCAGGCTGCCGATCACGAGCCCGAGGATTGCGCCCAGGAACCCGCCCACGTAGGCCATGGGGTGGAACTTGAGCCCCCTGATCTCGCCGATGAAGACCAGGATCAGGCACGCCTCTGCAATGCCTGGCAGGATGATGAGCCATATGCCGCCTTCCATGTGCAGGGACGCGTACATGAAGGCCCCGTAGAAAACCACAAGGGCCACTGCGATACGAAGAAACCATTTCATAGTATGCCGATCCTGTTCTATGTAGTAGTTTGAGGCTCCAGCTTCCCCATTGCCTCCAGGAGCATCTTCTCGACATCGGCCTTGTCGAAGCTCTTCGAGATGGCGATTTCGCTCACCAAAAGATTCCTGGCCGTATCGTACATCTTCCTCTCACCGAAGGAGAGCTCCTTGCCTCGCTTCAGAATGTTCAGATCCCTGAGGACCTCGGCGATTTCAAAGGCGGAACCGCTCTTTATTTTTTCCATATATTCCCGGTAACGCCGATTCCATGTCTGGTTATCGACAGCTACGGAACGTTCCTTGAGAATGGCGAGCACCTTCTCAATGCCTTTTTTATCGATGAGCCCACGTATACCTACATTTTTGACATTCGTCACCGGGACCATGACCGTCATCTCTGTGTCCAGAACCTTCAGGATAAAAAAGGAAATCGTATTTCCCGATATCTCCCGGGTTTCGATGGCTTCCACTTCAGATACCCCATGGGCCGGGTAAACAACAGTATCACCAACTTTAAACATGAATGTATCCCCTTTATTTAAAATAAGACAATAACAATTCGATGTAATTTAGTCAAGGCTGACCGGGAGAGTATTGAGAAAACATGGCCTGTGATTATAGGCAAGAGGACATGTCCAGGAAGCCCAATCATGGCATGACAACACCACGTTCTCTTTTTCTCAGGTTTTTTTGGTTTTCGGGAAGGGCTGCCCGAATGCATGGCTGATTCGCTGTGCGGGACCTTGACTTGAAAGCCGCTTCTGTGAGAAGCACATTGCCATGAAGTATCCCCAGATCGATCCCGTTTTCTTCGAGATAGGACCTTTGCAGCTCCGCTGGTATGGGCTGATGTACATCATCGGGTTCGTGTGCGCCTACTTTGTCCTGATGCACCTCTCAAGGCGCGAAAACTACGACATTGACAAAAGGGAGATCGAAGACCTGCTCGCCTATGGTGTTGTGGGTCTTATCGTCGGGGCCAGGTTCGGGTACTGCCTGTTCTACAATTTTGGATATTACCTCTCCCATCCCCTGAAGTGCCTGGCTATCTGGGAAGGGGGGATGTCGTTCCATGGCGGTCTCATCGGGCTGGTTTTCGGTGGTTGGCTGTTCAGCAGGCTCCGGAACAAATCGCTCGTCATGCTTGCCGACATGGGGGCTCTGGCAGCGACCCCTGGGCTGTTTTTCGGGCGGATCGGGAACTTTATCAACGCCGAGCTCTACGGCAGGGTCACGGACATGCCGTGGGGCATGATAGTTCCCGGGGCAGGGGGGCGCCCCCGGCATCCCTCGCAGCTCTACGAGGCGTTCTTCGAGGGCGTCGTGCTGTTTGTGGTCCTCTCTTTCCTGAGCAGGAAGGTGCGCACCCGGGGCATTCTCATCTCCGTGTTCCTTGCAGGTTACGGCCTCATACGTTTCATTCTCGAGTTCTTCCGCGAGCCGGATCCCCAGTTGGGGTTTATCTTTGCCTCTATCACCATGGGCCAGATCCTTTCTCTCTTAATGGTGGCGGCCGGGGCGGTTCTGCTGATTACGCGATTAAAGTCAGGCGGGTTTTCACGCGATAACGCCCGTACATGATGGATTTCGAAGCAAAGGTCGCTGCCGGTGTCAGGGCGTTCACCCATTACAACCGCCGGAAAAAGCGGTTGATGGAGTTGAACGACCCTCTCGGGTCCAGGGTCATTCTGGATCTTTTTCCCTTGTGCGTTCATATCAATCATCCTGCACTGCCCGGCTACACCGGAGGGGACGACTGTCCCTGCGGCATCAAGTGCATGGAATGGCCGGCGAACACGATCAACAGTCTGAACACCTTCTCTCCGATCCGCCTGCGGCCCGGTGAAGTAAGAAACCTGGTCCCCCGGAACCGTGAGATCGAGGGCCTCTTCACGATCGGCTCCGTGGGCAGCCTTGGGCAGACCAGGGAATCCGACTACGATGTCTGGGTGGTCGTGGATGCCGAGGCCATAGGCAAGCCCCGGCTCAGGCTGCTGGAAAGGAAGCTCAAGACCCTCAAGCGCTGGATATCGGGCCAGTATATCATTGATCTGCATTTCTTCCTGATGGATATCAATGATATCCGGAGGAACAATTTCGGGACCGTATCGCAGGAAGGGGCGGGTTCGGCGCTGAAGAGCATCCTCAAGGAGGAGTTCTATCGCACCATGACCCTGATCGAGGGCAGGGTTCCCATATGGTGGGTCACGCCCGCCGATCATGGCGACGACGCCTACGAGCAGACCATCGCATATCTTGCACGGTCGCGTCAGTTCGAATACATGGACTTCATCGACATGGGCAACCTCACCTCCATCCCTGAACAGGAACTGCTCGGAGCCGCCCTGTGGCAGATGCACAAGGCCCTGGACGACCCGCTGAAATCTGTGCTGAAGATGGCACTGGCCGCCACCTATCTGGATCGATCGGGCGAGGAGGTCCTCTTGTGCGAAGAATTGAAGAGGCATGTCATGCAGGATTCCCATGACGAGATCATCGACCCCTACATGGAGATCTTCCAGTGCGTGGAAAACTACTATCACCACCAGGGAGACGAGAGGACCATCGATCTGCTGAGAAAGTGTTTTTATCTGAAGGTATCGCCCTCCATCACCACCAGGGATCTTCTCCGGGTCAACCAGCACGACAGGACCGTCATGATGGTGGAGATCGTCAAGAAATGGAACTGGCCCATTGGCTTTATCCGGGAAATGAATTGCTTCAACGAGTGGAGTGTCGAGAAATACCGGGCCTTTGGAGACGAGCTCCATGACTATCTCAAACGAACCGCCGTGCTTCTGATCCGCAGGGCAAAGTCCTTTCTGCTGGATTCACAGCTCGATCAGGATGTTGAGATGGAAGTGCTGCGCAGAAGGGTCGAGGCCTTTTATGTGGCCAAAGAGAACAAGATAGAGTCGGAAAAACGGGTCAAGAGAAGAGAGCCGGCCTACGAGGAGATTTATTTCGCCTACAAGAACCGGAAATGGCATATCTACGGGTCATATCCGGATAAAAAGAAGGAAAATCCCATCATGAGCGCCGAGAGAGTGGTGAGGATGCTCGCCTGGCTGGTCTACAACAAGAGGATCGACACCTCGACCTCCTTTCGCATGGTGCCCAACATCACCGGCGTGGCACTCTCGGATATTCAGACCCTTCTGAAGGAACTTGACATCCTGATCCCGGACGCCAACTCCATAGGGCTCGACCGGGAGGCGCTCATGGACAAAAAGTTTGTCAAGAAGGTGGTGCTCGTAGGCAATATGGAAAAACCGAACGCCTTTGACAGGATCCACGAGGTCGATATCCTGCATATCAACTCCTGGAACGAGTTCTTTTGCATCCACATGCCCCCCGGATCGATCAGGGAGTGGATGAGAGAGGTCCGGACCCCCTGGACCGAGATCAGTATCTGGCTTCCCAAACACGGCAAGTCAAGGCGTCTCGTCAATGCAATGAATTCGCTGTTTTCCTGATGCCCTTCTCTTCAGGAGGCAGTGGATCGTCTTTTGCGGCCTCCCGCACTCGGCGCTTGGTTGCCTGAAAAGTCATTGACGAAGCCCCGGGTTTGCCGATATCACAGGTGTAAAATCGGCAGTAGTCTCCGAGCTGGTTCACATCTTGAAAAAGGAGCACCGATGGATACGGTGGCAATTGGCATATGCCAGATCAGGCAGGGATATGATTTCGAAGATAACCTGAACCGGGCGTATGCCATGATCGATCAGGCCGCGGACAGGGGCGCAGAGATCGCGGTTCTTCCGGAGATGTTTTTCACCCCCTACGAGCCTGTCTCCATCCGCAGCGCCGCTCCCCTCGCACACAGGGCCGTGGAAGGTCTTCGGCACCGGGCGGCGCGGCACGGCATCCTGCTTGTCGCAGGGTCCATGCCCTGGGAGGGAGATGGAAAGAGATTTTTCAACAGATCGTTTGTCTTTGACTGTAACGGCGAGGAGATTTATCACCACGACAAGGTGCATCTCTTCGACTGCAACCCTCCAGGCGGCCCCGCAATCAGGGAATCGGACATCATCAGGCCGGGCGAAACCCTGGGGGTGTTCGAGACCCCCTGGGGAGCGGCTTCGGTGGTCGTGTGCTACGATATTCGCTTTGCGCCGCTCGCCCAGATCCTTGCGGACAGAAACGTCCGGATGCTCTTTGTCCCTGCCGCGTTCTCCCTTGCAACGGGCAACGCGCACTGGGAGATGCTGGTGCGGATCAGGGCCCTTGAGATACAGGGCTTTGTGGTGGGCGTACAACCGGCGCACAATTTCGAGCTCGGGTATGCACCGTATGGGCACTCACTCATCGCTTCGCCATGGGGCCGGGTTCTCCACGATGCGGGCCCAGGCGAGGCCCTGGACGTGGTGAACGTCGACCTGGAAGAGATCACGCTCATCCGCGAGAAGTTCCCGCTTCTGGCCCACCAAAGGAGAGACCTCTATCAGACCTCGTGGCTGGGGAAATCATGATCAGGATACAGTCTCTGTACAAGTCTTTCAAGGGCCAGAAAGTCTTTTCCGACCTGAACCTGGACATCCCCGAAGGCGGGATCACGGTCATCATCGGCCCCAGCGGCACCGGCAAGAGCGTGCTCATGAAGCACATCCTCGGCCTGATCAGACCCGATTCGGGCAGCATCCTCATCAACGGCAGGGATGTCACTGTCCTGAAAGAGGTCGATCTTAAGGATGTCAGGAAGGAGTTCGGGGTCTGCTTTCAGGACGCTGCGCTCTTCGACTCCATGACTGTGGGAGAAAACGTGGCGTTTCCCTACACCATCCATACCAGGCTCTCAAAGGAGGAGATCACGCGCGAGGTGGCCAGGCTGCTGAGGGATGTCGGCCTCTCGGGGATTGAGGGTAAGATGCCGTCCCAGCTCTCCGGAGGAATGAAGAAGCGTGTCGGCCTTGCCCGGGCCCTGGCCTTGGACCCCAGGTTCATCTTTTTTGACGAGCCCACCAGCGGGCTCGACCCGGTGATCTCCCGCGCGATCAACATGCTCATCTGCGAGGTTCAAAGGAAGACGGGCGGCACCTTCCTCGTGATCAGCCACGATATCCAGGGCGCGCTCGAGATGGCCGACTACATGGCCATGCTCTACCAGGGCGGGGTCGCCTTTGAAGGGGTTCCGGAAAAGTTCAGGACCACGTCCGATCCCCTGATCACCCAGTATATTCACGGAGACGTGGAAGGCCCCATCAGCCCCATAGACTGACCGGCCCGTAACCCCGTTAAAAAAGTTGCCTTTTTTAAGTCCGGCCTTTTGGCCTGTCTGAAGGACGATGTCTTACGGCCAGGCAAAGGCCGTGCGCGGGTGCCTGGCCGAGAGCACCGGACAGGGCGGCTTCTTCACCACCTTCTCAGGCGGTATGGCCGAACAGGACGTGCTTGATGCCGGTCCTTCCGCGGGTCCCGATGATGATCAGATCGATCCTTTCCCTGTATCAATATCTGTTGTATTCAACCAGTGCCCTTCTATACAATATACAAGATGTGTATGAGAAGATTACCAGTCCTTTTCACCCTGTGGTTCGCGGTGCTTTGCGGCTGCGCCTCGCTGGAGGTGCCGCCGGACAGCACCTACCCGTTTCGGGCCTCGATCGCCGGGTCGGCCACAATCCAGGGGCGCGATTTAAGCTTTGACGGGGCACTGGCCGTCAACTCGCCCGAGCAGGGTTTTGCCCAGGTATACGGGCCGGGCGGTGTGGTCGCCTATTCGGTGGGAATCACCGAGAGTGAGGTGAGGATTCATGATCTGTGGGGCAGAGCGCTCAGGCAGTACTCAGTCCCCCTGGATCAGTTCCTGGGCCTCGTTGCCGGGGAGCCGCCCGATATGCGGTATCTCTGGAAGCGCTCCCTCGACGGGCATACGGTAGTGACCTATACCTGGGGCACGCTTGTCGTAGACAGGAACCTCCTTCCGCATGAGATCCATGTCAAGGGAGATCCTCGGCTGGACGTTCGTTTCGTTCAGGAAGGCAACACAATAACATTGCTGATGAACCGCGGTTCTGATAGATTACGGCTTGTCCTGGATGTCATCCAGGGCGGGAGGTGGATGCAGGGGCCCTGATGAAGACAGAAAGGACCGTAAAGCTTTCATGATCGTGATAACATGCCATTCATGCGGGAAAAAGGTGGTATGGGATGATTTTCAGCCCATGCATGTCAAGTGCCCCAGCTGCCGGGCGGACCTCAATGTCAAGGCCTCGCTGCAGCAGAACATTCGTGACCGCGAGATGCCACAGGAGGGCGGAAAGATTTACCGCTGTCCCCACTGCAAGGGGCTGGTGCCCCGCAGGTGGTTTGTCCAGTGCAGGCACTGCAGCCACTGGCTCTTCGGCCCGGCCTCGTTCAGCGGGAAGTGGCCGTTCATACTCGGGGCCGCCATCGTGTACCTGCTGTTCACCGTCTACTATGTGCTCTATATCCATTGAGCTCCTCAGACCTGCAAACCAGCAGCCGCGCCCTCATATGAGAGGAGGGCGGCCATACCTGTGAGCAGCCAGTTCGTCAACCCGGAAAAGGTCAGGGGTCTGGAAGAGCGGATGGCATCTTTGGGAATCCGTGAGGCCGATATCCAGGAAAAATTCGTTCACGCCCAGGGAAGGGGAGGCCAGAAGGTCAACAAGACCGCGGCATGCGTCTATCTGAAGCACCTGCCCACCGGCATCGAGGTGAAGTGCCAGGAGTCCCGGTCCCGGGAGGCGAACCGCTTCTTTGCCCGCCGCATCCTGGCCGACAAGATCGAGGACTCGATCCTGGGAAAGGATTCTCCTCGTGCGCGGAAGGTTGAGAAAATCCGCAAGCAGAAGATGAGGCGGAGCAGGAGAGCCAAGAGAAAAACAGGAGAAGACAAAAAAAATCATGAAGTTTGATCTTGCCGCCCACGAGCCTGAAGGTTATTATGTGAACGATTGTTCATGTTATCGGCGGTGAAGAATACAAAAAGGGGGCTGTGTCATGAGCGACCATGGATATCTGATGGAAAATCCCCAGGAGGCCCATCGCCTCGACATCAAGACCGACATCGATGCCGTAAGGCAGCAGGCCCTTCTGTGCGGGATCAAGCCCGGGGCCCGGGTGCTCGATGGCGGGTGCGGCTCCGGAAAGACCACCACAGTGCTTTGTTCACTGGTGCAGCCTGGCGGGCAGGCCGTAGGAGTGGATTTCGCCCCGGACAGGATCGAGTTCGCCAGGGGCAGTTACGAAAAACAAGAAGGCATCGAGTTTCATCTGATGGACCTGCGGGGCGACCTCGGCAGCCTGGGCGCCTTTGACTTCATCTGGATCCGCTTTGTGCTGGAGTATTACCTGCAAGGCGCAGTGGATATCATCGAGAACGCGACCCGCTCTCTGAAACCAGGCGGAACCCTGTGCCTGCTGGATCTGGATTACAACTGCCTGAGCCACTATCCTCTGCCCGATCAGATGGAGCGCATACTCAAAAAGATCGTGGCGCGTATGGCGGGAAAGTACAATTTCGATGCATTCGTGGGGAGGAAGCTCTATACCTACCTGTACGATCTCGGGTTCAAAGATATCAATGTCCATATGATTCCCCATCACCTCATTTTTGACGAGCTCAAGTCCAGCGATGATTTCAACTGGATCAAGAAGGTGGAGATGGCCTCACGCAAGGCAGGGGATCTCTTCGATGGATATCCCGGCGGGTATCAAGGTTTTTTCACGGATTTCAACGCTTTTTTTCATGATCCCAGGCGTTTCACCTATACCCCGCTGATCGTATGCACCGGGAAGAAGCCTGAAAATGGATGATGTATAAAGCCAAAGGATACCCAATTGATGGGCATGAGCGAGGGCAGTCATGGAGGAACAAAAAATATCATGGACGCTTTGATAAGCAAAAAAAATCATTCTACGAATACCCGGCCGCACTTTCCGGCAATATCCTTCAATCACCGCGATCTTCTGAAACAGCCTTCTGGTAGAGTGAAACAGAAAAAGTTCATCAATGCGGTAAATTATATTCATTTTATGGGGGGCAGCCTTTTTGTCAATGGGGTCGACAGGGCAAGCGGCGAAAACTATTTTCTGAGGGTTTCTCCCGAACCATGCTGGGGTGCCGAGGTGACCTGCAGGTTTCCGGAGGGATCTTCCTTTGACATGCAGAATCTGACGATTGAAAATCTGATCATAGATGACGGGAAATCGATAACCTGCATGCCGCTGAAAGTCTGTGAGATCACGAACGAGCATTTTTCTGCACAAATCAGTACAAAGGGATTTGTATTCAGCGAGAGGCAGTCCAGGAGGTTCCGGTCACAAACCGTGCAAGTCAGGGTGAAACAAGGTGTCCACACGGCAGCAGGGACCTTGGAAGATTTCAACTCCAACGGGTTTCGAATCGTATTGGATGAGGACAGTGGATACCGCTATGATCCCTCCCAGGACATCGAAGTCGAGCTGTATAAAGAAAACATGATCATTTATTCCGGCAGGTGCAGGCTGGTAAGGGTCGGGAATGATCCCGGCTCGGTGGTGGTGGTGCCTTTTGAAGACCAGCGAATAGTCTATAAGCGAAGAAAGCTGCGCAATCCCAGATTGAATCTGATCCCTACGCCCAAGATCGTATTCGCCCATCCATTCAGCAATCAACAGGTCGCCTATGAGATATCCGACATAACCACGTCGGGTTTCTCGGTATATGAAGGCGTAGACCGGTCTCTTCTGATTCCCGGACTGATAATTCATGACGTCGATATTCTCCTCGCAGGCAGTATGAAGATGAGTTGCAATGTGCAGGTGGTGTACAGTCAGAAATCCAGAAGAAATATCCGGCGCTTCGGGATCGCCATCATCGATATGGATATGAGCACATACAGTAAATTATTCGATATACTCAGTAACGCAGACGATGTGCACGCTAATTTCACCAGCAGCATCAGCATGGATTCCTTATGGGAGTTTTTCTTTGAGTCTGGTTTCATCTATCCGAAAAAGTATGCCTCACTCTCTCGGCACAAAGAGAGATTCAAGAAGACATACGAGGTGTTATATCAGAAAGGGCGCGAAATATTCGGCTACTTCACCTACCAGAGAAATGGAGTAATCTATGGCCATGCATCGATCATCAAGGCATATCACCGGACATGGATGATCCATCATCTCGCTGCAAGGCCTCTGGAAAAGAAACGCACCGGGCTCTTTGTTCTGAAGCATATTCTTCATTACTTTGACGGTCTCTACCGGATGCCTGCTGTCGGCATGGATTATATGATATTTTATTTCAGGCCGGAGAACAGTTTCCCTGATTATTTCTTCGGCGGTTTCTGCAGGAAACTGAACAACCCGAAGGCTTGCTCGATGGACCGGTTTGCACACCTTATCTGCCAGAAGAACCACGGCGGTGCACTCCCGGATGGATGGACAGTCCGAAGTGCGTCGGCACACGATATCGAAGAGCTGACCCAGTGGTATGATGAGATATCGGGCGGGCTGATGATCAAGGCGTTCTGCTTTGGCCCGGGCGATTCACAAGGCGAATCTGTCGAGGAAATGTATGCACGTGCGGGCCTCAAGCGCAAGTATTCGTTGGCGAAGATATCATATGGAGATCAAACCAAAGCAATCGTTCTCATCGATGAATCAGACGCCGGGGCCAATCTCTCCGACCTGTTGAACAGCATCAAGGTCTTTGTTCCGAACAGCAGGGGAGTTCCGTGGAATATCCTCAAAAAAGCTATCTGCGAGATTGCCGGGGAAGCATATGAAGGAGAGGAGTTCCCTGTGCTCATATATCCGGTGTCTTATGCCGACCAGGAAAGCATCCCCTATGATAAAGCGTATAATCTCTGGGCCCTTGATGTCCGGTACGGAGATGATTATTCGGAACATCTCAAAGCAAAAGCAAAATTCAGTGTGATTAAATTCGGGATAGGCTATCTGAAAAAAAAGTTCCTTAAGTCATGAGAGAATAAGCGCGATCTCCTCAAAAGCGATTTTACAATAATATATTTCCTCTGGATGACCGATATACCGTATGTGATCCTCTAGATGAGAACAAGGGCGGATTTTTAGGTGGCGGACGACAGAAGAGATCAACAACTAGCGATCATATGAATAATCCCTAAGATAAATCATTCGATGCCCAGTCCCGCAACCCATGATAATTTCTATAATGTCAAGCTCCTGAGAACATATCTGGAGTATATCAAACATAAGTATCCTGACCTGGATATTGATACGATCCTTGATTATACCGGCATATCGAGATCACAGGTGGATGATGATGGATTCTGGTACGGTCAGGAGATCTCGGACAGGTTTCACGAGATACTCGATAGAATGACCGGAAACGAGAATCTTGCACGGGAAGTCGGACGGTATGGGGCCTCATCGGCCTCTATGGGCACCATCAAGCAATATATTGTATCGTTTCTGGACCCGCTTCTGGCGTATGAGCTTCTGGAGAGGATCGGTTCGAAACTCACCAAGGGTACGGCGATTCAGATAAGAAAACTCTCGTCACATTCTGTGGAGGCCATCTATACCCTGAATCCGGGGGTCAAGGAAAAGCCGTACCAGTGCCAGAACCGTTATGGCCTTATGGAATCCGTGGCTACCTTTTTCACCGGTGTCTATGCAAAGGTGGAACACAAGGAATGCATCCATGAGGGGTACAACCACTGCAGGTACATCATCTCGTGGGAGAAGTCGATCTTATACCGGCTCAAGCAGATAAGGAGTTTCCTGATTCTCTTTGGTCTGATAGCGGGCTTCTTTATAGCGTTTTCGTTCTCACTGCCAGGGAACGGTGTCTGGCTCGCTTCGCTCCTGGCAGGTATCCTGGGGCTCTCGTGTTGCATAAATAAATTAGAGATCAACCTTCTGAAAAACCAGGTCCAGTATCATGGGCAGGCGGCTGAAAAGTTATTTGCAGAATCCGATAAGAGATACCGCGATGCAGAGCTCATCCATGAGGTTGGGAAGGTCATATCCACGGAGCTCGATATCGGGGAACTGCTTGAGACATTGATGGACACGGTGGAAAAATATTTCGACTATGACCGGGGGATGGTGCTCCTGGCCGACAACGAAAAGATCGCCCTGACCTATCACGCCGGATACGGATATACGACGGAACAGGAGGCCTATTTCCGGAAAGTTGATCTTCATCTGGACAACCGCGAATCCAAAGGGCCTTTCGTCTTGGCCTTCAGGAATCAGAAGCCCTATCTGGTCAATGATGTGGATGAAATCATCGAAGATTTATCGGAGAGGAGCAGAAATCTGGTTGAGATGGCAGGGGCGCGCTCGTTTTTGTGTGTTCCTATTGTATACGAAAACGAGTCGATGGGAGTCATCTCTCTGGACAATACCGAATCTTCAGGACCGCCCAAGCAGAGCGATCTAAACCTGCTCATGGGCATTGCGCCGCAGATCGCCATCAGCATCATGAATGCGCGGTCGTTCGAACGCCTGCAGGCCAGCGAGGAGAAATACCGCGATCTTGTGGAGAGCGCCAACAGCATTATCATGCGGCTGGATACTCAAGGAAGGATCAGCTTTGTCAATACCTATGCAATAGAGTTCTATGGATATGAAGAGCATGAAATGATCGGGCGGGAGATGCTCGGTTTTCTCATGCCTCTGGTCGATGCCAAAGGAAACGATTTATCACTGGTTTTCGCCGATTTTTTGAAAAACCCCGATGACTACCGTCAACTGATCAGTATGAACATCCTCAAGAACAGGGGGGGTGTATGGATCTCGTGGAGCAACAAGGCAATATTCGACAAAGACGGTAGCCTCTCTGAGATTCTCTGTGTAGGGAGCGATATCACCCAGCGCATGATGGCTGAAGAGGAGAAAGCAAGGCTCGAGATGCAGCTGCAGAGGTCGCAGAAGATGGAGGCCATCGGCATGCTTGCAGGCGGCGTTGCCCACGATCTCAACAACATCCTGAGCGGAGTGGTGAGTTATCCGGAGATCCTTCTGATGGAAGTCCCGGAAGGCAGCTCCATGCGGAAGTCGCTCGAGGTGATCAAACGGTCCGGCGAGAAGGCCGCGGCCATCGTGCAGGACCTGCTCACACTGGCCAGAAGGGGATTGAACATATCCAATGCAGTGAACCTCAACACCGTGATCCGCGATTTCATCAGGAGCCCCGAGTGCAGCAGGATCCTGGAATACCATGAGAATGTCCGCTGCGAACTGAAACTTGACCCGGATCTCATGAACATACTCGGGTCTGAGGTCCATCTGTCGAAGACACTCATGAATCTCATGTCGAACGCGGCAGAGGCCATGACTGGGGGAGGGGTGGTGACCGTGGCTACGGAAAACCGGTATGTCGACTCTCTTATCCATGGCTTTGATCTCATTGAGGAGGGAGAGTATGCGGTCGTGACCGTGTCCGATACCGGCATCGGGATACCCCTTGAAAACCTCAAGCAGATCTTCGAGCCTTTCTATTCCAAGAAAGTCATGGGCAGAAGCGGCACGGGCCTGGGTATGGCGGTGATCTGGTCCACGGTAAAGGACCATCATGGATACATCGATGTCAGGAGCACGGTGGGGAAGGGGTCCTGCTTTGAGCTGTATTTCCCCATCACCCGCAGGGAGCTGGGAGGTGACGATGCCCGCGGTTCCCTCGACGCACTCAGAGGCAATGAGAAGATCCTGGTGATCGATGACGTGGACGACCAGCGGGAGATAGCGCGCAAGCTTCTCGAGAAGCTGGGATATATGGTGGACGTGGCCGCAAGTGGGGAAGAGGCCCTGAAATATCTCGGCGAATCCGAGGCCGACCTGATTCTTCTGGATATGATCATGGACCCCGGGATCGACGGCCTGGAAACGTACCGGCGGATCCTCAAGATAAAACCCGGCCAGAGGGCGATCATTGTCAGCGGTTTTTCCGAGTCGGATCGTGTCAAGGAAACGCTCGACCTGGGTGCGGGCTCATATGTGAAAAAACCCTACCGTCTCCACGATATGGCACGGGCGATCCGGTCCGAACTCGACAAGAGGCGATAGCCCCCTGCTCCTCCTGTCCGGGCTCCCCGGTCATGAGGCGCTTACGATCCATCAGTCCTCCCTGTTTCTCCTCGGGCCGATACCCTGAAAAAGCGGTTTTCCCCGGTTGACGCCGGGAGATGATTCACGATATCATCCACCACGAATCACGCAGGAACAAGGGTGTCCGGGTAAGGAATTGCGAGCGGCGCATCGGTTGCCCGGTATTCTTTTAAAGGAGGGGCCTTTGTGAAAAAATGGATAGCGCTCATCGTTGTCGTTGTCGTGGCTGCCGGCGCATATATTGCGGCAGACACCTACCTCTTTCAGAAAAAGCATGAACCGTCCTCTCCCGGGGAGAAAGTCCGCATCATACAGCGCGATGAGGGCGGGCCGCAGGCGGATGCCTCCCAGCAGCAGGTCCCGGTTCAGCGGCCGGCGACCATAATCGAGATCCCGGTTCCCCTCAAGGAGAGCGAAAAGAGCTTTGCCGAACTGAAGGCCGAACTGGCCGCAATATGCAGCGAGATCGAGAGAAAGGACTATATGAAGGCCTATGATCTCCAAGGCGGACTCCTGAAGCACCTTGATGCCCTGATCGAGAAACTCGCCTATCGTCCGCCCGTGGTCTCGGGAGAGACGCAGGACCTGTATTCCCTGCTCAGCAATGCCGCGCATTTCTACCGGGTGCTGGGCAAGAACGACATCATGATGTTCAAGGATATCCTCTCTCATGAGCGCAGCCGGGTCGAGCCCCTGATGGCGCTTACGTTTCACTACCTCGTCAAGGGGAGCGCCGGGCACAAGCTCAATGTCAACAGCGGGCAGTTGTATGAATATGCGGGGTTCTTCCTGAACACCCTGGGAGGGCAGTCATATCTCTACCGGCGCGATTCCGTCACGAGGACCTTGACGAAATACTATTCCGTACTCATTCTCGACATGGCCAACAGGGAGACCATGAACCCCTACGGCATCGATATCAGGCCGCACCTGACGCTGATCCAGGAAGACTTGAGGAACCTTGGGACCCTGAAGAACAGTGACGAATATCTTGCCAGGCTCAAGGAGATCGAGTCGCTGGTTTTGCGTTGATGCCGTATTTTCTCCTGCATATCCATAAGGCGGTATGAGCCCTCACGCGCGATTTCTCCTGTTCCAGCTCATGATCGTCGTTCCCTTTCTGAGCGGGATAGCCTTCAAGCGGCGGATATCCTCGTCCCGGGACCTCACCCGCACGCTCATCAGGTTCAACCTCGTCCTGATCGAGCCGCTCATCGTCCTCTGGAGCATCTGGGGGCTGGGCCTGGACTGGAACATGGCGGTCCTCCCCTTCTCAGGCCTGCTTCTCGTGGTGGCGGGAATGGTGACCGGAAGACTGATGCTGCCCGCCCTGCCGCTGAGAGAAAGGTCCAGAGCCACCTTTCTCATCAGCTCGTCCATCGCCAATCACGGGTTCACCATGGGCGCGTTCCTCTGCTTTCTGTTTCTCGGCGAAAAGGGGCTGGGCCTGGCCTTTCTCTTTCTGTCGTATTTCATGATTTATGTCTTCACGGTCATCTTTCCCTATGCAAGGTCCGTGTCCCGGCCGGAGGGCTCTCTGCCCGGGGTGGCTGCGTACTTTCTCGACCTCCAGAACATGCCCTTGGTCGCGGTCATCGCCGCGCTGGTCCTGCAGTTTTTCCATGTCCGGAGGCCCGGGGTCGATTTTCCCGTGAACACGCTCATGATGATCTCCATCGCCTTATACTACTTCAGCCTGGGAATGAGCTTCAAGACCTCCCGGATCTTCTCGTTCCTGCGGGAAAACGTCGCGCTTTCCCTCATAAGATTCCTGATTCTGCCCGCGATCACGCTGGGCGCGCTGGCCATGGTGGATCTCGGGGAGCACGTGAAGGCGGTGATTGCAATCCAGTCGTTCATGCCGGTCGCTGTCTACTCGGTGGTGGCATCGGTGCTCTTCGATCTCGACAAAGAGCTCGCCTCGAACCTCTTCGTGTTCAACACCCTTTTTTTCCTCCTGCTGGTCCTGCCTTTGCTTTTTGTGTTCAAGGGGCCTATTCTGGGGATATAGGAGCGCTTACCAGAGGTGTGAGATGGAAGAATGCAGGTTCAAGGCAGTGCTGTTCGACTTCGGCGGGGTGATCGCGGACGAGGGTTTCAGAAACGGGCTCCACGAGATCGCCCGGCTCAACGGCCTGGATGAAGAAGATTTTGCAGCCACGACCAGAGAGATCATTCACGACACCGGGTACATCACCGGCAGGGCGGACGAGGCGTTCTTCTGGGAAATCCTGCGCAGGCAGACCGGAATCAGGGGCAGCGACAGCCATCTGAGGGACATTATCCTCAAAGGCTTCACCCTGCGGGAGTGGATGCTCCGGGTAATCGAAGAGCTCAGGACCCGGGGCATACGGCTCGCCATCCTGAGCGACCAGACCAACTGGCTCGACGAGCTCGAAGAAAAGCTCGGGTTCTTCCGCCTCTTTGAGCGGGTGTTCAACAGCTATCACCTGGGCAGGACCAAGCTCGAAAAGCAGATCTTTCTCGATGTCCTGGACATCATGCGCCTTGAACCCGGCGACACACTCTTTGTGGACGACACTCAGGAACATGTCGGGCGCGCCCGTGAGGCAGGAATCCAGGTCATTCACTACCGCGGAAAGGACGATTTTCTGGAAAGGCTCTCTGTGCTCTGCCCGGGGCTTGTCCTGGACCGCTGACAGAGATCGTCACTGGGCACGGTATTTCTTCAGCTTCTTGTGCAGGGTGGCCCGGGTGATCCCGAGCTTCCGGGCCGCCTCGCTTTTGTTGCCGCCCGAGAATTCCAGGGTCTTGAGAATCGTGGCCTTCTCCACCTCCTCCAGCGGCAGGTCCGCAGCAACCGGCACGACAGGGCCTGCCGGCGGGATGTCCGCGTGCATCAGGCTTAAATCGCCTTCAGAGAGATACTCGGAATCAGAGAGCACCACGGCGCTCTCCACGGTGTTCATCATCTCCCGGACATTACCGGGCCAGGGATATCGGATGAGCCGGTCCATGGCCTGGGGAGTGAAGCCCTTGACGGGCTTGGCGTTTTTGGCAGCGAACATCTTGAGAAAGTGCTCGGCCAGCAGGGGAATGTCGTCCTTGCGCTGCCTCAAGGGCGGGACGTTCAGATTGATGACGTTCAGGCGGTAGTAGAGGTCCTCGCGGAAATCGCCCTGCTGTACGTGCGCGAGCAGGTCCCGGTTGGTGGCCGTGATGATCCGAACGTCCACAGTGAGCACCTCTTCGCCCCCCACCCGGGTGAATTCCCTCTCCTGGATCACCCGCAGGAGTTTGGCCTGCATGGCCATGGACATCTCGCTGATCTCGTCCAGGAACAGAGTGCCTCTATGAGCCTGGCTGAAACGCCCCTCCCTCCTCCTGATCGCCCCGGTGAAGGCGCCTTTTTCATGGCCGAAGAGCTCGGACTCAAGCAGGCCCTCAGAGATGGCGGCGCAGTTGAGCTTGATGAAGGGGTGGTCCTTTCTCGTGCTGTTGAAATGGATGGCCCCTGCGATCATCTCCTTGCCCGTGCCGCTATCGCCGGTGATCAGGACTGTGGCGTCCGAGGATGCGGCCTTGGAGGTGGTCTCCAGCAGGTGGATCATGGCAGGGCTCTTGCCGATGATATTGCGGGTATCGAAGTGCTCGCCGATGATCTCCTTGAGGAGGCGGTTCTCCTCCTTGAGCCGGCTGTGTTCCATGGCCTGCTCCATCTTCATGCGCAACTCCTCGAAGTCGAGCGGCTTCATGAGATACTCGTAGGCACCTTTTTTCATGGCCTCGATGGCTGACTCCACGGAGGAGTAGGCGGTGATGATGATCACGGGTATGGCGGGGTTGATGCCCTTGATCACGCTCAAGGCCTCCAGCCCGGAGACCTTCACCATCCGGATGTCCATGAGAATGAGATCAAAGGGCCGTGAGTGGACCCAATCAATGGCCTTCGACCCGTCGTCCGCCTCGAAGATCCGGTAGCCCCAGCCCGAGAGCAGGGTTTTGAGCATGGTGCGGTGCCCGTTGTCGTCATCGACTACCAGGATGTCTCGCATGATATTCATCTCACTGTTCCTTTTAAGGGTAAAATGAGGGAAACCGTGGTTCCCCTTTCTTCGATGCTGGTGATGGTCACCTGGCCCGAGTGCGCCTCCATGATCTTGTGCACGATGGCAAGCCCCAGTCCGGTGCCCGACTGCTTGGTAGTGAAGTACGGGTCGAACACCCTGCCCACGTCGTGTCCCGGAATCCCATAACCGGTGTCCGAGATGTTCACCGCGATGTTTTCGTTCACCTCGTCATGCTCGATCCATACCTTCAAGACCCCGCCGTTCTCCATGGCCTCAACAGCGTTCAGATAGATGTTGAGCAGGACCTGGCCGATCCGGTCCTGGTCGATATAGGCAGAGACGGGCTTGTCCGGGAGATGGCGCGTGTCGATGGATATCCCCTGGGAAACGGCCTGCTTCCGGATCACCTCGATGGAGTGGCGCAGGACCTCGACAATGTCGGTTGTCTTCTGCTGTACGTTCAGAGGGCGTGCGAATTCGAGGAGCTGCCCGATCACCCGGTTGAGCCGCTCCACCTCCCTGATCATGATCTCGGCCGTGTCCTGATCCTCGGGAACGTCCTTGTAGCGTTCCTTGAAATAGGTGGCAAATCCCTTGATGGAGCTCAACGGGTTTCTGATCTCGTGTGCAACGCCTGCGGCGAGGCTTCCCAGCGAGGCCAGGCGTTCCTTTCTCTGCATTTCCTTCTTGAGATGCCGGATCTCCGTGATATCGCGCAGGAGCACGATGCATCCCAGGAACTGGCCATGGTCGTCCTTGAGGATGCTCGCGCTGGCCTCGAAAAGCATATTCTTTCCCCTGACCGGCACGTCGATCTCCCGGATGAGAATGTCGGAGGTATGAAGCGCCTCGTTGAGAAGGCCGCTGATAGGGGAGGGAAGGACATTATCGGCCTTTTGGTTCACGGATTCCTGGGGAGTGATCTTGAGCATCTTCTCGCAAGCATTGTTCACGGTAAGGATGCAGCCGTTTTCGCTGATGAACAGGAGACCCACGGGGATGTTCTCCACGATGTTGTCGGAGAACGCCTTGATGCGGGAGAGGCTGGCCCGCGCGATGCGGTAGTTGTAGGCAATGATGATGGACACAATGCCCGAGAACCCGATCAGGAGGAGGATCACGGCGTTCAGGATGCTTTGGTGCGCGCTCTCCCGCATGGTCTTTATGATCGGGTCCATGTCCAGGCCCACGAAGACCGTCAGCGACGGCTGCTGATAATTTTCCGGGAACATGCGCGACATGAGCCAGTCCTCGGGCGACATGCGCCTTCCGTGGATGGTCGTCCTCCCGTGAGAGGGGATGAATCTCCGGTAGACCTCAAACACGGGCTTGCCGTCGGACCTGAACATCCGGCGCGATCTGGCCTGTTCGTCGATACCCGCAAAGTCGAGATCGGAGCCATGGGCCCTCCCAATGAACATGGGCTGGTTGTGGGCAACGATCATACCGTCCTGGTCGGTGATGAGAATATAGAGGATATCCGGCTGTTCAGCCGTCTCCATGATAAGCCGCTGGATCTGGATGCCGCTCCAGTTGAGCCCCATCATGCCGGTGCGCGCACCGGCCTCGAAGGATCGGATGAGGGCGTCACCCTTTTCCCTCATGAGCATGACCATGTTGTCCTCCTGGGTTTTCACGTTCTTCATGGTTATGAAGGCAAAGATCGGCACCAGTACGATGAATGCCCCCACAATTACCCAGGGTGATACGCGTATCCAGCTCTGATCGGTATATCTGTCGCTCATGCAGTGAATGCCCGCCCACTTCTCTGTTCTTCGATGGTTTTGCTACAAATCCCATGCCAGAGCCCCGCGTTCCGGTCTGATCAATCCGGTTGAAAGGATATGGCCCACAGGGATGTGAATGTTTTATACAGATGTATCCGCCACATGTATACCTTTTATACACTTTTCTTGCAACCAGGGACAGGCACGCACGGGCAACACTGGTAAGCAGGCTTTGAAATGTAATCGAATCAGGCCATTGGATACAAAATCGAGAACCTGGCACGTTCATTGAAATAGTGTGGTACCACGGAGGTAAAGAGACATGGAAAAGAAAGGCGTCGTTATCTGCGGCATCGTGATGTTGGCGTTGTGTTCGTTCCCGGCCTTTGCCTATGGTCTGTTTCCCGGCCGGGGAACAGGGGCGTGCCTCTCCAGCGGGCAGTGCCTGGAAGGCAGTTCGACCGCCGAGCAGCAGGCCGAGCTCCGGGAGCTGAGACAGGGCTTTGCGGATCAGACAAGGGAGCTGCGCGAGGGCCTTCAGGCCAGAAGGCTGGAAATGAGAACCCTCATGGCAAGCAGCAGCCCTGATGCAAAAGAGCTCAAGCGCGTGCAGAAAGAGATGAACAATCTGCGCGCACAGCTGGACGATGCCCGGATCGATCATGTCCTCAAGGTGAAGGAGATCGACCCTCAGGCGTTTTCCGGATATGGCAGGGGATACGGTTCCCACGCGTGGAAAGACGGCCGCAGGTCCGGCTTCAGAGAAGGGAAAAACCGGAGGGCCTATTGCCCGAACGCCCTGTAGACGTGTTGCAGGAAATCCATAAGAATATTTCCTCATAACAAAAAACCTCCTCTTTGGGATGGCTGTTCTCATGCCCTGACGCCATCCCATCTTTTTTCCCTCCTACCGGCTCTCTCTCATTGCTTCCCAGGGGCATTGCGCCCGGTGAAAGAAAAGACACCTCCCTGACCATGCAGGTATCCGCCATATTCAAGCATCCACTGATGTTGTGGATGAAAAACACTCCGTGTTTTACTGCATTAAAAAATCAGTTCGCTGTAAAGCACAATTGACTATTAGAGGATTCCTATAGTAGGAAAAGAGCCTTAAGGGGGATGCCCATGTCATTGACGTACAAGGAAGCCGGCGTAGATATCGATAAACAGAATCTCTTGATCAAGGCAATACGATCGATCGTGAAATCCACCCACGGACCCGAGGTCATCGGCGGGATAGGCGGGTTCGCAGGCCGCTTCAGGCTGGATCTGGCGAACTTCAAGGACCCGGTTCTCGTGTCGTCCACCGACGGGGTGGGCACGAAGCTCAAGGTCGCGCTGATGGCAGACAACCACGACAATATCGGCGTGGACCTGGTGGGCATGATCGTGAACGATATCATTGTCGACGGCGCCAACCCGCTGTTCTTCCTCGACTACATGGCCATGGGCAGGCTCAACGTGGAGCGCGGCAAGGCGCTCGTCTCCGGCATGGCAAGGGGATGCAAGGAGGCCGGCTGCGCGCTCATCGGCGGAGAAACCGCCGAGATGCCGGGCGTATACAATGACGACGAGTATGATCTGGCCGGCTTTGGTGTGGGCGTGGTGGACAGCGACAAGATCATCGACGGCTCCCGGATATCCGCAAAAGACGTGCTCATCGGCCTGCATTCGTCCGGGGTGCACAGCAACGGCTATTCACTGGTGCGCAAGGTCCTTTTCGAGCGGGAGAAGCTGGACATCGATTCCTACATCGAAGACCTGGGCAAGACCCTGGCCGAGGAGCTCCTGACGCCCACGCGCATCTATGTCAAGAGCGTGATGAACATCCTGAGAAACTTCGAGATCAAGGGGATCGTGCACATCACCGGCGGAGGTTTCATCGACAATATTCCCCGGGTCCTTCCGGCGCGGTCCTGTGCGGTGATCCGCAGGGGCTCGTGGACGGTCCCGCCCATATTCCGGTTCATTCAGGATCTGGGCAGAATCGAGGATGCCGAGATGTACCGCACCTTCAACATGGGCATTGGCATGGTGCTGGTCATTGCGGAAAAGGATGAGGATGATATCATGCAAAGGCTCAGAGGGCTCAAGGAACCTGCAACAGTGATCGGGCATGTCAAGTCGCTGAAAAAGGGAGAGGACGCGGTTCTCTTCCAGGATTAGGAGGGCGGAGAATTGATACGGATCGGAGTGCTGGTATCCGGCAGCGGTTCCAACCTGCAGTCCATTATGGACGCCTGCGAGCGCGGCGGGATCGATGGACAGGTGGCGGTGGTCATCAGCAACGTCCCCGATGCCTATGCCCTTGATCGCGCCCGGAACAGATCGATTCCCACGGTGGTGCTGTCTCACAGCGACTATCCCGACCGGAGCGCCTTCGATCGCCGGCTGGCGGCCGCGCTTAAGGAACACCGGGTGGATCTGGTGGCGCTGGCCGGGTTCATGCGCGTGCTTTCCGACGAATTTCTCGGTGAGTTTCCGGGCAGGGTCATGAACATCCATCCCGCGCTCCTTCCGTCGTTTCCCGGGCTGGGCGTCAGGCGCAAGGCGATCGAGCACGGCGTGCGCTTTTCCGGGTGCACGGTTCATTTCGTGGATGCCGGGGTTGACACGGGCCCCATCATCATTCAGGCCGTAGTCCCCGTGTATCCCGACGATGCCGAAGGAGAGCTCAGGGACAGGATCCTGGCCCTGGAGCACAAGATATATCCCAAGGCCATACAGCTTTTCGCGCAGGGAAGACTCATTGTCGACGGAAGAAAGGTCTACGTCCAGGGGCTTGATAAGGATGCGGCTCAGTGCCTGGTAAACCCCCCGCTGGACATCTAGAAGGCCCAGTGCTGGTGAGCGCCTGCCTGCTGGGGATATCCTGCAGGTATGACAAACGGGCAAAGACATCCGAGAGCATCGCGAGCAACCATGATATTCTCCCGGTTCCGGTCTGTCCGGAACAGCTGGGAGGCATGCCGACCCCGCGGCCGCCCGCGCAGTTCACAGGCGGAGACGGGCGCGATGTGTGGAAGGGTCGTGCCCGGGTGATCAATGCACAAGGCCGGGACGTAACCGGGCTCTTTATGGAGGGTGCCCGGCAGACGCTGAAGATTGCACGGATCGTCGGGGCCAGGTGGGCTGTTTTCAAAGACAGCAGTCCTTCCTGCGCCACGCGGGTTGTCTGGAATGACGGCGAAAAGGTGCCCGGGGTGGGAGTGACTACTGCCTTGCTGCTGGACAACGGAATCTCGGTCATGGACGAGGAAGGACAGCTATGAAATCACACTTTGATGTCGTGGGCTCGGGCGAGGGCATTTCAGGGCTGGTCGCCTGTGCTCTCCTTGCGCACAAGGGCTTCTCCTGCCTGTGGGCGGATACGGGCAACGATGCAGGCCTGGACCGTGCCCGCAACGGCATCCCGCTCCTGGTCTCCAGGGAGTTCTGGGACCAGGGGATCAGGCCTCTGCTCTCGTCCATGGACACCACGCTTCCGGGCGCTCTCCAGCCCAGGGCCCTCGAGAAGGTCCAGGCCGTTGTTCCGGGCAGGAGATTCGATGTCGGTCCTGCTCCGGCGGACAGGTATCTCCCTGCACATCGAAGGAACGCCGAGCAATACCTGCGCCTGCTGGAGAAGTCCATGACAAAACCCGGTGTTCTGCTCCGTGCCTCTTCACGCACGGTTCCGGAGGTGGAACCGTGGCAAAAGGATCAGATAACGGCCCTGTGCAGGACCGGGAAACCGAACTACCTTTCGTATCTCCGGTGGTCGGCCCTGCTCTCCGGCCTGTATTCCCTCGACTTCACCGCAGCGAAGCATGTTCTTGGCGCGTACCTGTCTCATACCCGGGGTCATTATCTCCATGCTGAAAAAGCGGATATCACGGTGGAGAACAACACTGCAGTCGGGCTTTCCCTGGGAAATATCCGGATACGTTCACGGTATTGCATGTCGGATGAAACTCCGGTAAAGCCGGGTCAGAAAGGGGGATTCATCTTTTACGGCACCTGCGTGGTCGACGAACACGTGATACCTGTCGGCATGGGAGACATGGTCATAGCCTCTCCTCCGGAAGACATGCGCTTCCCTCTGATGCTGCTGCTGGAAAGGCGGGACGGCAAGGGGATGGTATCCGTGACGGCAAAGATCCCGGTGGGAGGCATGCTCACCTCGCATACCGAACTCCTGTCGTGGGCATCAGGCATGATCTACAAGCGACTCAAACAGGTCATGCCCTTTCTCGAGCATCATCTCATCAGCTTCGATGTAGTCGATCCCTTTATTGAAAACTCTACCCGGCCGTGGTTCCGATATGCGGACGAGATGCGGGTTCCCTGGTATGTTTCAGGGAAGCGTTATATGAAGAACGGTAACAGGATGTTCATCTGCAGTGGTATGAAATACGGATGGCTTGATATGGAGGGGGAGATACTCTGGGGCATATGCATGGCGAACGCAATACTCAAGGACCTGAACAGGTCGGATCTCATCGCCGCGAAGATGATGGTTCAGGCATCGCGGGTGTAACGCTCCTCGAACTTCTGGTGGTTCTCTTTATCGCGTCGATTCTGGCAGTCATGGCCCTGCCGGACCTGGGGAAGCTATTGTCCAGGAAATCTCTGACCTCTCAGGCAGACAAGCTTGCCCTTGCCCTGCACCGTGCGCGGGATCTGGCCATGGAACAGGGACACGACTGGAAAGTGGTGTTTCATCCGGCTGAGGGCGCCTGGGTCTGCTTTGGTGATGCAGACGGGGATTCCGAGATGGGCGAAACAGAGCAGCGACTGGGCCCGGACAGGCTCGAAGGGAAGGTTTCCTTCGGGTGTACGACCGGCACGGGTCCCAACGGCGCCACGGTCCCTGGAGACGGCATAAGCTTTGTCAACAACCGCATCAGCTTCTCGCCATTGGGATGCTGCAATGCCGGGAGCATCTATCTTCGATCCGAAGACCGGTCCATGGCGATCAGGGTGCTGCCCGCATCGGGAGTGGTCAGGATGTGGGAATACCGCCGCACCTGGAAGGCACTGCCGTGAGCAGGGGGTTCAGTCTTCTGGAGGTGCTGGTCGCCCTCCTGGTGATCATGCTCCTCTTCACGGCTGGGGCCAGGATATCAATACTCTCCACGCGATCCGGCAGCTATGCCCGGGATCACACCTGCGCCGCGGTTCTGGGACATACCGGCCTGGTACGGCTCGCCGGACTCGATTATGGCTCTCCCGAACTCCGGGCGGGGTGGCACCAGGACCCCGCCAACCCCATCGAATACGGCGGCCGGAGCGGATATTACCGTTTCTGGCAGATCGACGAATCCTCAATGGGCAAGCAGGTGGTTCTCTTTGTTACGTGGAATGAAGGCGCGCGAAAAGCCTCAGACTTCGGCTCCCAGGTTTCGCTCAAGGAAAGCGGGTGCCCGCAGGTATGGTTCAGCGAGATCATTCCCGCTCCTTAAAAAAAGACCCGGAGAATACCGGAGCCGGATCCGCTATGCCCGGGAAGGCTCGGAGGTCCCTGAGGTATCGGACGGCTGGGAAAGAGGCTCTGCTTCGCGGAGTTTTCTGGGCTCCTCGCGCGCCATTTTGCAGTGGCCGTTGAAGATGACGCCGTTCTCGATGGTGAGTGACGAGGTCTTGACATTGCCGAAGAGCTTGCCTCCCGCCTTCAGCTCCAGCTTCTTGTGCGCATTGACCTCGCCGTGCATCTCGCCGTGTATGATGATGTTTTCCGCCCGTATCTGGGCGTTGACCATGGCGGTGTTCCCGATGATGACCATCCCGTTGGTATCGATCTCGCCGCTGAAATTCCCGTCGATCCTGACAGTGCCTTTGAACTTCAGCACCCCTTCGAACGAGGTCCCGTTGCCCAGCAGACCGACGATATCATCCTTTTGCCGCTTATCTTTTTTCAAAAGCATCAATACCTCCACAAGTGGTGCAAAATATGGGTATGCCGGACAGGAGAGCCTTGCTGCTGCGATGCCCGTGCGTCTCTTGCCGGAGCGCGAGTTGCATGTTCAACCCATTGACATTCAAATACATTCAGGCACGATGCAAGCACAGATACGCAGAAATGACAAGAAAAAAGATGAATGCCAGGACATGGGGAACATTCGTTACCATGTAATGTATCTCACGTAGGATTTCCATACGCGGTTCCAAGCAAGATGCAGGCCAGACAATAACGCATTGATTATGCTCGCTGCAGGTGCGGTAACTGTAATAAAGATGCATCACTGCATCTGATGGATGTTTCTGTTTCGTAACTCGCACATGCTGTGAAAAAACGGTTTCGTTCCCTGAACTTTAGCGGGAATACCTGTGCGCCGGGAAGGAGGCTGATGCATTGGGGACTCCGCCAGATATATGAATTTTCACCTGTATCAGGAGGTGTGTCGTTCAGGTCACGGTTGCTGTCCTGACGCGAACCCGAAGGAAATGATCACACCCAGGCCTCGGCGTCTCACCGTCCCCTCCGGTAGACGTTGATCCGGCTGAGAGCTTCGTGCGCGCGCATGCTGGTCTCGGTAGAAGGATTCAGATCCAGGGCCGCAAGGAGATATTGGTAGGCTGCGGTGGGCTGGCCCTGCTTGAGCCTCATAAGGCCGAGCGACAGGTATGCATCGGCAAGCCGGTCCGAGTTCCGGTGGGTCGAGATGCATTGCTTCAGGATGCGCGAGGCAGCAGCGGAATGACCGGTGTCCTCGAGCCATTCCGAGAGGATGGCGCACTCGTCCGGGCTCAACTCGGCAACCTCTGACCTGTTCATGCGGGACAGCGCATCGATGGCATCCGGAGGGTGTTTACGTTCCATGGCGGTTCTCACGACAGCGAGGTTGGAACCCGGGTACCCGGGTTCCGGCTCTCCGGGAGCCTCCGGCCTGCCCGTTCTCCAGGTCCGGTCTTTCCATGGCCAGCTCCAGGAGAGCCGCTCTCCTGTCAGAGCGATGACGAGTCCGCCCAGAAAGCCTCCAATGTGGGCGCCGTATGCGACCGATGACTGGGGTCCGATGAGCAGGGGCAGCAGATTGTCCACGATCACGAAGAACCCCAGGACCAGCCGTGCGGGCAGCAGAAATACATCGACATAAAAGGGAATGAGGGCTACGAACACCTTGACCTTGTTTCGGGGAAAGAGCAGGAAATACACGCCGAGCACCCCGGAGATGGCCCCTGACGCCCCCACCAGCGGTATCATGGAAGGGCCGGCGAAGAAAGAGAAGAACCAGGTAGCCACTGCGCCGGTCCCCAGATAGGCTGTCAGAAAGCCGAACCTGCCGAGCGCATGCTCAACATTGTCGCCGTATATCCATAAAAAGAGCATATTCCCTGCCAGATGCAGGAGCCCGCCGTGGAGAAACATGCTGAAGAAAAGATCGGTCACCTCCGGGGCGCCCGGCTTGTACCCGTTCGCAAAGGTGAACAGGTCATAGGCGTTGACCTGGGCCAGCACCTGCCGGAGGGAAACCCCGGACGGAAGATGGGGCGTGATGCTGCGGATGTATTCCTCCAGGAGCGGGTTGCCGGGATCGACACCCTGCATGCTCAGCGGAACAGTGATGAAGAGATAGATCAGAATATTTGCGGCCATGAGGCCCCAGGTCATCCATGGCGTGAAGTTCTTGGGATTCGGGGTGTCTCCTATGGGAAAAAACATGCGTCGTCAGGCTCCTGTCTGTCTTTCTTCCGCTGCCGGCTCTCATCATTATGATGCAGGGTGATGCCGGAGAAAACCATTGTCTGCATACTATAATATATAATAGTTTTAAGATGCAAATGTCCGATTTCCCGATTCAATCATGCTGTAGTCTTCAGGGGCGTGTCCTTTGGTGTTCTTCCTTCCCGCCTCACGGCCGGAGAGACCTTCTCCTGCCGGGATGAGATTCTCTGCAATCAGGAGGGTTTCCCCGCAAGGAAGCCGGTGATCAGAGAGTTGACCTTCGCAGGATATTCCTCGTGGGCGGAGTGGCCGCACCTGCTCAGGACAAGGGTCTCGATGTTCTTCATGTGTTTCTCAAACTTCCCGAGCAGTCCGGCAGGGAGATATCGATCGTTCTCCCCCCAGATGACCAGCGCGGGATGCCGGATCTCCGGCAGGACTCGCTCGGTCGCCGACCAGTCCTGGTGCCTGGCGATCCGGACCTGAAGCTGAAGATTGTGCGCGAACCTGAGGGGCAGGTATACCTCGCGCACCATCTCTTCGGTCACCAGCTCCTTGCGGTAAAACGACCGCACGAGGCGTTTCCTCACCCCGCCGGGGGTCACAAGGCGCAGAAGCAGCGTGCCCATGAGGGGGTATTTGAGGAGCTCCCACTCGATGACATCCCGGACATCGAGCCCGCTTGAGTCTATCAGGACCAGCTTCTCCACCCTTTCGGGATGCCGGTGGGCAAAGTGGAGCACCCATCCGCCTCCCCACGAGTGACCGAGAAAGGACGCGCGGTCGATGTCGAGCCGGTCCATGAACTGGAGCAGGACTTTTGACGTATCCTCAAGACCGTAGTGCTGCCGGGTGGGGAGGGGCAGGGTGTAGCCGTACCCCGGCATGTCAAGCGCAAAAACAGAGAAATGTCCGGAGAGCGCGGGGATGTTGTGCCTGAACGAGTACAGCCACATCCCGCCTCCATGGACAAGGATGAGTGGAGGGCCTCCGGCCCCTGCCCGAAGATAGTGGATCATGAAGGAATCGATCATGAGAAACCCGGAGTCGATGGTCTTCAGATACCCGGAAAACCCTTTTTCTGCGCTCACTTGCAACCTCCCGATGTCCAGAGGCGCCCGATGCGCTTTCATTTTCCGAGAAGGTCTCATAGAGCGCCCTCTTTTTTGTACGGTATCCGGGCACGCGAGGAAAGGGGAAATCCATTTCCCGTTGACACGCCGGCTCAAAGCCGGGTACCTTTCCTTGTGGGAAAAAAGGCTGCGATCGGCAGTGAAAGGAGCGTTTTATGTCATGGGACCCGCGGAATCAGGGAAATGAGAAGGATATTGAAGAGGTCATCAGGCAGGCGAAATCCCAGTTCGAGTCCATAAAACAACGGGGGAAGGGTCTCTGGACCCTTGTCGTTCTCGTCCTGGTTGTCGGGGCCGGGACCCTGACCTCTGCCTATACCGTACAGACAGGTCATCGGGGCGTTGTCTTGAGGTTCGGGGAATTCGCGGGCGTGGTCAGTCCGGGGCTGCATTTCAAGATCCCCTTCGGTGTTGACCGGATCATCGATGTCCACACCGAAAAGGTGGAGACCGAGGCCTTTGGTTTTCGGAGCACAACCCCCGGTGTCAAGGGAAAGTTTCGCAAAGACCCTGAGACAGCCAACGAGTCCATGATCCTCACCGGAGACCTGAACGTGATCGACATGGAGTGGATCGTCCAGTACCGTCGCCAGGACCCCCGGAAGTTTCTCTTCTCCATCCACGACCCGGTGCAGACCATACGCGACATCAGCGAAACCGTTGCCCGGCAGATCGTGGGCGACCGGAGCTTTGACTACGTGCTCCAGAACCGCGAGGAGGTCAACCGGATATTCCAGGACAACCTCCAGGAGATCCTGGACGGGTATGAAAGCGGAATAAGGATCGTGAGCGTGCGTCTCCAGAACGTGGTCCCGCCCGACGCGGTCAAGAGCGCCTTCAACGAGGTGAACGAGGCCCAGCAGGAAAAGGAGCGGCTCATCAACGAGGCCCAGGAAACCTACAACCGCGAGATACCCAAGGCCAGAGGAGAGGCCGACCGTGTCATCAACTCGGCCAGGGGATATGCCCTCGAGCGGGTGAACAAGGCCCAGGGAGAGACGGCCCGGTTCACCGATGTGTTCAAGGAATATCGCAACGCCAAGGAGGTGACCAAGAAGCGGCTCTATCTGGAGACGTACCGCGAGATCATCCCCAGGGCAAAGAATGTCTATGTCATCGACAGCAAGCAGAAAACCATTCTCCCCATGCTCGATCTCGACAAGCTGGGTTCCAAGAGCGGAGGTGAAAAATGAAGGCGCTGCAAACCCTCTTTCTGGTCGTAGCCATCCTGGCGTTCCTCGGGATATCAGGGGCGTTCTATACGGTGGGCGAGTACGAACAGGTGGTCATCACCCAGTTCGGCAGGCCCGTGGGGTCAGTGACCGATGCGGGGCTGCATTTCAAGGTTCCCTTTATCCAGAAGATCACCCGGTACGAAAAGCGCATTCTCAGATGGGACGGCGATCCCAAGGAGGTGCCGACCCGGGACAAGCGCTTCATCTGGGTGGACGCCACGGCCCGGTGGCGGATCGTGGACCCCTTGCGGTTCCTCCAGTCCATCGGCACCTATGACCAGGCATATGTGAAGCTCAACGACATTCTGGATGCGGTGGTGAAGGACCATGTCTCCGCCAACCCGCTCGTGGAGCTGGTGAGATCCACGGATCTCATCGAGGCCGAAGATGGAGAGGAGCGAGATGCAAGCGCGGCCCTCATCGACATGGATGCCAAGAGCAAGATCGTGCAGGGACGGGAGAAGATCACCCGGGCCATACTCACAGAGGCGTCCAAGGCCATGCCCGAGTTCGGCATGGAGCTGGTCGATGTGCGGCTCAAGCGGCTCAACTATGTGGAAAAGGTCCGCGAGAAAGTTTATGAGCGGATGATCTCCGAGCGCAAGCGCAAGGCCGCCCAGTTCAGGTCGGAAGGCGAGGGAAAGAAGGCCGAGATCATCGGACAGATGGAAAAAGAGCTCAAGTCGATCACCTCCCAGGCCTTCAAGGTCGCAGAGGAGGTCAGAGGAAAGGCGGATGCCGAGGCGGCAAAGATCTATGGCCTGGCATATAACCAGGACCCCGAGTTCTATGCCTTCTACAAGACGCTGGAGACCTACAAGGAATCCGCGTTCGAAAACTCGACTATCATCATCGGGACCGACTCCGATTATTACAGCGTCCTGAAAAACGTTCCCCGGTAAACAGGCGCGTACCCGGGCCTGCTGTTTTGTGACAGGGCCCGGGTACGCGGATGACCCCCCACGTAATCCTCTGACTGATAATCCTTGACAAGGTGCCGGGAATACGTATATCCCGAAAGTAATACTAAGTAATACTCAAGCGGTCCCGGGGAGGATACGCCAATGAAAAAACAGGAGATTGTAACCTTCAAGGTGGACAGGAATCTGTTCGAGATCATCCAGGGCATGCCTAATCGCTCGGAGTTCATCCGCTCGGCTGTTCTGGCTGCTCTGGAGGGCGTCTGCCCCCTGTGCAACGGCACCGGGATTCTCACCCCGAACCAGAAGCAGCACTGGGACGACTTTTCGGAGGCGCATTCCATGGAGACATGCGAGGATTGCCAGGAGCGTTATCTGGTCTGCTCGTGTGCAGAGCATCATCACAAGTGACCGGCTCACGGGTGCGGCGGAGATCTTTTTGTATGAAAAAAGGCGTGCTGTGCGGAGTCGTCGTTTTGCTCGCCGCTGTTGTCGCGGGACTGCCCGTTCATGCCTCGTCGGCTGAGGGGGAGCGGATAAAGGCGTTTGTGAGCATACTGCCCCAGGCATACCTGGTGCAGAGGATCGGCGGGGACCATGTGGAGGTGCGGGTCCTGGTGGGCGAGGGACAAGAGCCCCACACCTTCGAGCCCACGCCGGCACAGATGGCTGCTCTGGCCCAGTCCGACGTCTACTTCACCATCGGCGTGCCCTTTGAGACCGCGCTGCTCTTAAGGATCAGGAGCCTCTTTCCTCATCTGGGCATCACAGATACCCTCAGGGGCGTCAGGCTGCGGTATTTCTCCGAAGAGCACGAGACCCATGCCCACCATCTCATTGATGCACACGCGCACGGCGACCGGACACCTGATCCCCATACCTGGCTCGACCCCGGACGGGTCAAGATCATGGCCGAAAATATCGCGCTCTGCCTGAAAAACCTCGATCCCAGGCACAGCGGCGAGTTTGAACGCAACCTAAAGCGGCTCGGGCAGGACCTGGACAGGGCAGATGCGCAGATCTCCCGCATCCTGGAGCCGCTGAAAGGACAGAGGATCTACGTGATGCACCCGGCATTCGGTTATTTCTGCGAGGCGTACGGCCTGGAGCAGATAGCCCTCGAGTCGGAGGGCAAGGAGCCGGGGGCGAGGCAGGTGGCGCGGATCATCGAAATGGCCCGCAATGAAGGGGTGAAGGTGATTTTCGTCCAGTCCCAGTTCTCGGAAAAGACTGCCCGCGCAATCGCAGAATCGATCGGGGGCGTGGTGGTTCCCATCAACCCGCTGCCCAAGGATTACCTGCCGGAGATCGTGTCTCTGGCAGAGGAGATACAGAGGGCTTTGTTCCCAGGGCCGTGATCACCCACAGGAGAAACAAAAAGGGTATGCGGAGAGGAGAACATGAGCAAAAGAGCGGCCATGAATGAGACCCGATATTCGGGACCCGTGGTGGAGCTGAAGCACGTAAGCTTTGCCTATCAGGGTACGCCTGTGCTCGATGACGTAAGCCTGATAGTGGATCACAGGGATTTCCTTTCCGTGGTCGGACCCAACGGCGGCGGCAAGACCACGATTCTGAAGCTCATCCTGGGGCTCATAAAACCGGCAAAGGGGACGGTCAGGCTGTTCGGAGCTTCCCCGGAAAATACACGGCACCGGATCGGATACATGCCCCAGTACGCATCCCTTGACCCGCTCTTTCCCGTAAGCGTGCTCGATGTCGTGCTCATGGGACGTCTCGGACAGGGTATGAGTTTGTGGGGATACAGCAGGTCTGACAGGCGCTGCGCCGAGGAAGCCCTCGAAAAGGTGGAGATGGCCCCGCTGCGCGACCGGCCCTTTTTCCAGCTCTCCGGGGGGCAGTTCCAGCGCGTGCTGCTCGCACGCGCCCTGGTTTCCAACCCGGACCTGCTGCTGCTCGACGAGCCCACCTCGAATGTGGATGTCGCGATAGAGACCGGGCTCTACGAGCTCCTCCACCGGCTCAATGAACAGCTCACCATCATTCTGGTCACCCATGATCTGGGCTTTGTCTCCCGCTATGTTAACAAAGTCGCGTGCGTGAACCGCAGGCTTCTCACCCATCCGACGTGCGAGATCACAGGAGAGATGATCAGTGCGATATACGGCTCGCACGTCCATATGATCAGGCACGATGCCAAGGAAAGGGACAGGATTTCCCATGACTGAGTTCATCGGCGACCTGGCGCGGTTTCCCTTTCTCCAGTATGCACTCCTGGCAGGGTTTCTCGTGAGCATTGCGTGCGGGATCATGGGCAGCTACGTAGTGGCCCGCAGAATCAGCTATATCGCAGGCGCCATAGCCCACAGCGTACTGGGCGGCATGGGCGCGGCCCGGTATGGTGAGGTGGTGTTCGGACTCTCATGGTTTCACCCGCTCTTGGGGGCAATCGCCGCTGCCCTGATCTCCGCGCTGGTCATCGGCCTGGTGAGCCTTCGCGCACGGGAGCGTGAAGATACGGTCATCGGCGCGGTCTGGGCGATCGGGATGGCCGTGGGTATCCTGTTCATCTTCAAGACACCGGGGTATAATGAAAACCTCATGAGCTATCTTTTCGGCAACATCCTCATGGTGTCCCGGGAAGACCTCTGGCTGACAGCAGGCCTCAACCTTCTGATACTGGTCACGGGCCTGGTCTTTTACCGCCAGTTTCTCGCCGTGTGTTTCGATGAGGAGTTTGTGCTCCTGAGGGGCCTGAAGGTGCAGGCGTACTATCTGCTGCTCCTGAGCCTGATTGCGTTTACAGTCGTACTCCTAGTGAGTGTGGTGGGCATTATCATGGTCATCGCGCTCCTGACGCTTCCTGCAGCGACAGCGAGCTATTTTTCCCGAAGACTCTGGCACATGATGGGCCTGTCCGTGATTTTTTCCATCCTGTTCACCTCAGGCGGTCTCGCCCTGAGCTATGCTCCGGGGCTGCCTGCCGGAGCGACCATCATCATATTCGCCGGTATAGTGTATCTCCTTGTAGCCGCAGTGTCTTCTGCTCTGGGAGGCAGGCGGTTCATCGCGTGAGGCCAGAGGCCGGTCCCGGATGCACTGTGAAACAGGGACAAGGTGTGATAGATTGACACAGAGAGGCCGTTTTTTGGAGGACCGGGGGAAGGGTGAAAAAAACGTTCAGACTTGCCGCAATCGGAATGCTCTTTCTGCTCATCTGCGCAGACGGGCTTGCACAGGAGAGGACCAGGGTCCACATCGGAGACGATGTCCTCGTGGAGACCGGTGAAGAGGTGGGTTCCGCGGTCTCGATCGGCGGTGACGTCCGGGTGTACGGATCGGTCAGAAACCGGGTCGTCTCGGTCGGAGGCTCGGTGTTTCTCGGGCCCGAAGCACTGGTGGACGGAGACGTCACTACCATCGGCGGCATGGTCGTGAAGCAGGAGGGCGCAGTCGTAACAGGCGACATCAATACCTACGACACCTCCCGGATCACCTCCTTTTTCAAACGCCCCCAGCCTTCCGGTTGGAAAGATGACAGGGAAATGCCCTTCATGCCGGGCATGTTTCCCTTTCTGGGATTCCTGGCGCTGGCCCTGATCGTGGTGGCGCTTCTGCCGGACAGGATCGATCTCATATCCTCCACAATCAGATATCACACCGGCAAATCGTTCCTGTGGGGGATCATCGGCACCCTTCTGATTTTTCCCGTGGCGCTGGTGCTCGTCATCTCGCTGGTGGGCATCATCCTGATCCCGCTCGAGATCCTGGTGGCGGCCATTGCATTCTTTCTCGGGTCCGTGGCCATGGCGCGGATCATCGGGGAAAAGATCATCACCACGATCAGGAAATCCGGATCGCCCATGGTGATCGAGACGCTGGTGGGCAGTGTCGTGCTCTGGGCCACCGGGCTCATCCCCCTGGTGGGATGGATGGTGATATCCGCGGCAGCGGTGATGGGTTTCGGTGGGTTTATCGCCAGCTTTATCCACGGGCGGCACTATCATGGAAAAGCAGGCAGAGCATTGTGAGTTTCACCCTGTCATAGCAGCCCTCCCGCCGGAGGGCACCCCAGCCCCTCGTTGATCAGCTCCCGGATACATTCCTTACCCCCCCATTCTCTCCACCACGGTCAGGCCGAAGATGACCGCATCGAAGCCCGTACCCTCGCGAAGGACATTTCTGTAGGCTTCGATGGCCTTGTTTCCCTCGCGCGCCCGCATCAATGCCTTCTCAATATCGTCGAGTCTTCCCCCAGCCTGTTCTCGATGTTGAGGAGCATCTTTGCAAACGAGACATTGCCCAAGATCACGGTGAGGCCGGAGCTCCCCGGGAAAAGGGATGCGCTGTTCGGCCGGGCGGGGGAGGCGTCAGTTCTGCGGATAGGATCGTATTCGGGAGATCAGGCTTCGAATCCGGCGATCCCGGGAAAAAAGCAAAAAAAAAGGATGGCGGTTAGGGCATAGGACGCGCCATCCATAAGAGGAGGTTAAATGTTTGCTTTTTCGTTACCTGGCTTTTGTATATATTTTGATGATCTTCACGGCAAAAGGATGCATCTTGATTTTTTTTAGAACCGGATCTCTGGATATGAAGAACCTGGCTCCTGAACAAAACACCTGGAGCAAAAAATTCGGCTGGGCCGCGGTCTGTGGGGCACGGATGCCGGCAGTGCATGCGGGAATGATAAACTTCTGGTTATCATCCGGTATGCGAGCGCAGAAGGTCGCGGGCATTCTCCCGGAAAACGCGATTGTAGAAATCCTGGGAAAGCCTCATTCCCAGTAGGGCATCGAGCTCTTCCCTCCGGTGGTGGAAGAGGTTGGGAAAGTCGGAACCATAGAGAAGACGGCCTTTCAGCGACTCCAGGACGCTCTTCTCCATCCGGAACATGCGGAAGTTGTCCGGGAGAAAACAGTATGAGGTGTCGAGGTGAATCCCCGGATATTGCTCAAGGAGCTCAAAGAAGTCCTGGAACTCGAAGGCGCCCATGTGGGCGATGTTCAACTTAAGGCCGGGAAAGCGCTCGAGGACCTTCAGCAGGTGAGAGATACCCACGTATTCGTTGCCGATGGGACCGGTGCCCACGTGGAGCAGAAGCCGCTTGTCCTGCTCCAGAACCTCCTCATAGAGCGGAAAGAGTCGTTCGTCGTGCGGATAGAATCGCTGCACCAGGAAATGGAGCTTACATCCGAGCACCCTGGGATGTTCAAAGACCCGCCTGATCATCCCGACGGCGTCGTCATCCCCGGGGTGAAAGGCTGCAAAGCAGTAGATACCTCCGGTTTGGTCAAGCAGGCGCAGGTTCCAGTCGTTGAGCGCGCCCGCCACGCCTTGCCTGTGGGCATAGTTCGAGTACACGATGGTCTCCACGCCCCGCTCTCTCAGGTAGTCGATACATTCTCGGGCATAGAGCTGGTGAACGATTGGCAGCCCGTACTCTCTCTGGAAAAACCTCCAGATGGCCTCGAACAGCTCGTCGGGAAACAGATGGGCATGAAAGTCTACGATCTTGTCCGGCAGCAAAGGCATGTATCCTCTCCTTTGCCTTCAAACTATATCAAAAAAGACAATATTTCAACAAGCTGGCGTCCGCATACAGGATGAGCGTGGAGATGCCTGCGCGTTCCAGGTTCCGGGTATAGGGCTTGACCATGCCCCAGGTTTTTCTCCAGAGCATGGGCAGTCGCGCTGCTCAAGGAGTCTGCTCGGGTGATAAGCGCTTGGGCGTGACAATCCCCGGCGATTTTGTCGGGAAACGCTGACAGTGGGCCAGCCGTTAGAGGGAGGCCTGGATATCTCCTGCTTCCAGTGCCCTGCGGCCTTCTTCCGTGAGATATGCCTCAAACATGGCCAGGATCATCTTGATGAGGTTGCCGATCACCTCTTCACGGGTATTGCGTTTTTCGATCAGGTAGCTGTGTATGGCCTGGATGCACATCCCCATGCAGGCATGGCCGAAAAACATGGGGTCTATCCCCTCGATGACCCCTTCGCCCATCCACCGCTGGATGTCTTCTCCGGCGTCTTTCGCAAAGCCCAGGAAATAGCTCCAGACATATCCGTCAAGCTCTTCATCCACACCGAATCCGCCGCGCAGGAGCATAATAAACTGCTGGGGATTGATATCGATATAATCAAAAATGGCGTCAAACATCTCCTGAAAGATCTGGCTCCTGGCGCTGGGGTTCCAGATATCGACCGGCTCGCGCATCATTTTCACCTTGATCCTCAGGCTCTCCAGACTCTCCAGGGTGAGCTGACGATACAGGTCTTTTTTGTCGTGGAAGTGGTTGTAGAATGTTCCGGCTGACATGCCCACGGCCTTGACGATGTCCATGACCTGGGTATTATGATAGCCGTATTTGCTGAAGAGTTCGCAGGCTACCGAGATGATCCTCTCTCGTGTCTCTTTTTTTCTTCTCTCGGAACCTCGTACCATTCACTATCCTAGTTCATTGTTATTAAAAGTAAAAAATGTATGACCCAATGCAGAACATAAGCTGCCCGCCCGTTCTTGTCAAGAGAATACTGGACCGGCAGCCCTGCGGGTTACTGCCCGGGAAGAAAATCACGTGTCCTGAAGCCTGTCTGCTGCGGGGTAGCGGGTAGGCTTCAGGAAGAATGAGCCTCAGCCGGGTTCGGGCGAGAACTATTCTCCACGCTAGACTTCCCTGGTAAAAAGTGCTAGTTTTCGACTGCACTAAAGCAGATAATCAAAGGTATCCAAAGCATAAGGGGGAGGAATCTATGAAGACCGTGAAATATTTCTTGGCTTTTATCGTGGTCATCGGGTTGATCGCAGGTATGACTTCGTGCCAGCAGAAGCAGGAGGAGCCCCAGCAGGCCGCCCAGGAGCAGGCCGCTCCGATGAGAACCCTGGTCGTGGCCACGGATGCGACCTGGCCACCCATGGAAATGGTCGACAAGGACAAGAACATCGTCGGGTTCGATATCGATTTCATGCAAGCGGTGGCAGAAGAGGCCGGGTTCAGGGTCGAGTTCAAGAACACCGCATGGGACGGCATCTTCGGCGGCTTGGATCTGGGAAATTATGACGCGGTCATTTCGTCGGTGACCATCACTGACGAGCGCAAACAGAACTATGATTTCTCCCTGCCCTATATCAATGCCGGCCAGGTGCTCACCATTCCCAAAACGCTTGAAGGGGTGGCCGTGCTTGCCGACATGACGGGCAAGCAGGTGGGTGCGCAGATCGGCACCACAGGCGCTATGGAGGCCAAGAAGGTCGAAGGCGTCCAGGCGAAAAACTACGACGAGATCGGCCTTGCCTTCGAGGATATGGCATCGGGCAGGATCCAGGGTGTGGTGTGCGACACCCCGGTTGCGGCAGACTATGCCCTTCAGAAGGATGAGTACAAGAACAAGTTCAAGATCGTGGGCGAGCCGTTCACCCAGGAGAGCTATGGCGTCGTGGTGAAAAAGGGCAACCAGGAAGTTCTCGATCTCATCAACCAGGGGATCCAGGCTGTCCAGGCAAAGGGAATCGATAAAGATCTCGAGGAGAAGTGGCTGCGCTAGCTGACGAAAAAAAACCGCAACAAGGAGAAGCACGGCCCGTCATTATTGACGTCGGCGATGGTGCCGCCATTCCCTCCAAAAAGGATGCGGGGCTCTTCACCGCGTGGAGGGTAGCCTTTTTCGGCGCCATCGCCATCATTGTCTATCTGGCGGTCTTCAGGCCCGATCCGTATCTGGACATCATCAAGTTCGTGCCGGACGGCATCCTGGTGACCTTCGAGGTGACCGTGCTTTCCATTCTCCTTGCGCTGGTCATCGGACTTTTTACGGGTCTGGGAAGGATCTCCAAAAACCCCCTGATCAACGGTATCGCCTCTCTGTACGTTGAGGTGATCAGGGGGATTCCGCTTCTCGTTCAGCTTTTCTACCTCTACTTTGCCCTGGGCCGCATCGTGCATATGCCTCCGCTGCTCTCGGCGGTGCTCGCCATGGGGATCTGCTACGGCGCCTATATGGGGGAGATCTTCCGGGCCGGCATCCAGTCCATACCCAAGGGCCAGACCGAGGCGGCGCGCTCTTTGGGCATGTCGCACTCCCAGTCAATGTATCACGTGATTCTGCCCCAGGCGTTCAGAACCGTTCTGCCTCCGGTGGGCAACGAGTTCGTGGCCCTGCTCAAGGACTCGTCGCTGGTGTCGATTCTTGCGGTGGCGGATCTGCTGAGGCGGGGACGGGAGTTTGCGGCCGAGAGTTTCACCTATTTCGAGACCTATACCGTCGTGGCTCTGGTGTATCTCATCATCACCCTGTTCCTGTCCAAGCTGATCAGCATCATGGAGGAGAGAATCAGTGCAGAATGATCCTCGCCGCAAGATGGTCGAGATGAAGGGCGTGGTCAAGTTCTTCGGAGCCTTAAAGGCATTGGACGATGTCTCGCTGGATGTCTATGACGGAGAAAAGGTGGTGATCATCGGCCCCTCGGGCTCGGGAAAGAGCACCCTGCTGCGTTCGGTCAACCAGCTCGAAGAGATCAATGCAGGCACTATCATCGTGGACGGTTGCGAGATCAGTGATCCAAAAACCAACATCAACAAGGTTCGGGAAGAGGTGGGCATGGTCTTCCAGCAATTCAACGTGTTTCCACACAAGACCGTGCTGGAGAATATCACCCTGGCCCAGAAGGTGGTGCGAAAGCGCTCGAAGAGCGATGCCGAGAGGATCGCGAAAGATCTCCTGACAAAGGTGGGAATCCTGGAAAAGGCCGGCGAATACCCTACCAGGCTTTCGGGCGGACAGCAGCAGCGGGTGGCCATAGCCCGCGCTCTTGCCATGCAGCCCAAGCTCATGCTCTTTGACGAGCCCACCTCGGCGCTCGATCCCGAGATGATCGGCGAGGTGCTCGACGTCATGGTCAAGCTCGCAAAAGAGGGCATGACCATGATTGTGGTGACCCACGAGATGGGCTTTGCCCGCGAGGTATCCGACCGGATCATCTTTATGGACGAGGGGAAAATCCTGGAAGAGGGCTCCCCGGAGCATTTCTTCAAGAACCCGGCCCACGAGCGTACCAAACAGTTCATGCGGCAGATCCTCTAGCAAAATCATGGGGTCTTAAGGTCCCAAGGCCGTCTGTCGCGGTCCAGTACCTGCCGGCTGCATTCCCGGCATGGGGCAAAAAAGATGCCGGGCGAGCGGATTTCTCCTGCGGTAAGCCATTGACAATGGATACGCTCTATGTAAAAAGAGCTTGCGTTGCCAGCGTAGCTCAGTGGTAGAGCAGCTGATTCGTAATCAGCAGGTTCAGGGTTCGAATCCCTGCGCTGGCTCTTGATTCACAGGTTTTCCGAATATAGATTAGATACCCTATAGATACCCAAAACAATTTTTATACCCTCCCCATCCAGGACAATAAAAAAGCCGGGGTCATGCCCCGGCCTTGGTTGATTGCATTCCCCTGCTTATTCCCTCCTGCCACCGGGGAGAACACCCAGCTTGGGCTTCTCTCCAGTTAAAAGCCACCTGTGTGGTTTGCCCTCCCCAGGCCATTCAGTTG
>Ga0208195_1000566_pt1 | contig 47474 bp, 42 predicted proteins | sample AD_UKC077_MetaG_FD_184441 | JGI IMG/M metagenome (GOLD analysis project Ga0208195, IMG submission 184441) | Active sludge microbial communities of municipal wastewater-treating anaerobic digesters from USA - AD_UKC077_MetaG (SPAdes) (version 2) | ecosystem: Engineered > Bioreactor > Anaerobic >... | reverse complement strand
TCAACCGCCGCCAGGCGGCGGCACTGGCCGGACTGGCCCCGCATCCGCGGGAGAGCGGCCAATGGCATGGCCGCCGGCGCATCGGAGGAGGCCGCGCCCCAGTGCGCCGCGCGCTGTATATGGCGGCATTGGTGGCGGCGCGCTCCAACCGCCAGCTCAAGGCGTTCTATCAACGCCTGCGCGCGGCCGGCAAACCCGCCAAAGTCGCCCTCACCGCCGTCATGCGGAAACTGATCATCCTCATGAACCACACCCTCAAAAATCCAAACTTTGTCCCCCAAAATTAAATACCGTTGCTCCCCGGCCCTCTCCTCCATTCCGAATGGAGGAGAGGGAGTCAGAGAACGCCGCGCTCATTGGCGCCCTCCTGTGGCGGACTGCACCAGCGCGATTGCTTCCGGCGTAAGGGCGTAGGGCCACTCGCCGTCCACCTCCGGCAACGCTTGCAACAGGTTCACAGCGCGCATGTGATCCCAGATGTTCTTCATCTTCGCCGCGCCAATATCCATCCGTGGGCTAACGAACGCACCGCCGGATCCCGGCGGCTTACCAGAAACGGCCTTTGGGCCAATGGGTTTCGATGCCTTGCTGCCGGATGAAATTCTGGAACTCGGCCAGTTGATTCCGTTTTTCCCGGACTTCCCGCGCGCGCAACTGCCGACGCCCGGCAAAGGCCACCAACGCCCCGGCGGCTTCGCCGATGTTCCATTCCACCGGATGCAACCGGTAACACCCGTTGGTCACATGGGTCGTACCGATGTTTTTGCCCGCGGGAATCAGGTTTTCCACGCGGCGCGGCAGCAGGGCGCCCAGCGGAATCTGGAACGGTAGCGAGGCGAAATCAATGTAGTTATCCCCCGCCGTGCTGGGGTGCAGGTCAATGTGATAACTGCCCACCCCCACAGCATCGTAATAGTCCTCCGCAAACACCTCGTCGGCCGGGCGCCCGGTGACTTCCACGCGGTTGGCCACGCCCACGTGTTGTTCTACCACGCGGAACACCGGCTGGATCCGGCGCGCTTCCCGCACGTAGGGATACTTGGCCAATCCGTCCTCGGTGCCCAAGACATCGCCGCGCAGCCGCAAACCGGGAAAGCCCTGCCCGCCATCGGCCCGCGGCACTTCGGTTTGCAACCAGTAAAACAACGCCGCGCTCAACTGGCGGGCGGCCTCGACGTGCCGGGCCGCCTCCGGCTCGCTCACCTCGTGGAGATTGCCCAGGAGATAATCGTTTTGCGGCCAGTTCACGATTGTGATGTCACTCGCGTAAAGGCCGGGGGTGAAATTGCCTTGATGCGCGATGCGCCGGTAGAGCCAGAGGTTCAATGTGCCGGGGGTGTCCCCCGCCGGATTGAACCCCAACGCGCGCGGCTGGAGCGTCGCCGGCGAGGAGTAGCTGAGGTCGAGCAATTTGCCGGGCCAGGGCGGCGTCAATCGCGGCACGTAATCGCGCCAGAAATCGTAATCGCGCGGCTTGTCCGCGACGTGGTTTTCGCCGGGCCGGTGGTCCATGGCAAAACAGACCGTAAACGCCTGGTGGTTGTGGGGATTGGCTTTCTCGGCCGCGTGCAGTTCGCCGGTGTCGGCCCGGGATTCCGCGCCGGTCACATATTCCGTGCGGGTCAGGGGCAGCAAATCGCCCAGCTCCGTGGCGTCAATGAACCACGGCGCGCGTAAGACGAGGGTGTTCCCCGTGCGCCGGCTGCGGACGGCCACGGCTTTGACGAAATCGCCGTCCACCTCCGCGCCGGTCGCCTGGTGTTCGAGCAGCAGCCGCAATTGTCCCGCGCCCAGATACGGCGCGAACAGCGCGTAATACACCGCGAGCGCCACCCGCGGTTCATGGCATAACCGCGACACCGAGCCATCCCCGGGATTGAGATTCCACCGGGCCCGCGCCGCCGCGGTGAGCGGGTAGTTGCGCCGATAGTAGTCGCGAATCGCGGTGCGAAATTCGCGATAGGCGCGGGTCGCTCCAAATTGTTCAATCCAGCGATGCTCATCCGGCGGCACGCCTTGTTGCGTTAGTTGCCCGCCAATCCAGTCGGTTTCCTCGGTCATCACAACCCGCAATCCGTTCCGCAACGCCGCCAGTGCCGCCGCGCAACCGCCCATGCCGCCGCCCACAATGATCACGTCGGCGGCCAGTTCGCGTTTGCCTTGGGCGGCGGTGCGGCGTTCCTGTTGGGCCCGGGCGGAGTGGGGAAACATCAAGGCGGGGGCGGACGCCAGCGCGCCGGCGCCGGCGGTGATGGTCTGGACAAAACGGCGACGATTCATGCGCCGCAGTCTATCCGAACGGATGGCCGACGGCGACTCATTTCCAAACCCGCTTGATAACTACGAAGACTGCGCCGTGCCCACCATGCCGCTGCCCCCTTGAACCATAATGCTCTTCCCCGTCGCCCTCCACAGACGTTCGCTTGTAACTTTTCAAGTCCTCACGGCTCAATTCCTCCGACGCACCATGAAATGCGAAGAATTGCTCAAGCTATTGAATGAGTATGTGGATGGCACGGTGGACCCGTCCATTTGCGCCGAATTTGAACAGCACATGGCGGGGTGCAATCCCTGCCAGGTCGTGGTGGACAACATCCGCAAAACCATCACGCTCTATAAAAACGGCCAACCCTACGAACTGCCGGTCGCTTTCCGCGAGAAACTGCACACCGCCCTGCGGGAGCGGTGGAAGGCCACACATCCCGCGCCAACTACTTCGCCCGGCGCTTGAGCCGGCGGCGCGCCCCGGAACATTTCCCGCCCCGCAACGAAATTTTTGCGGCCCGGCCAAAACGCTTCCACACTGCGCCGGGTGGCGACCGAAATCGCCTCGATATTCATCATCATGACGACAACCAAACTTGTAATCATCGGCGGCGTGGCCGCCGGCGCCTCGTGCGCCGCGCGGGCCCGGCGCCTCAATGAATTCGCCCAGATCACCCTGATCGAACGCGGCCCGGATGTTTCCTTCGCCAACTGCGGCCTGCCTTATTTCATCGGGGGCGAGATTCCGGAGCGCGACGCGCTGGCCGTGCAGACACCGGACAGCTTGAAAGCCATGCTCAACCTCGACGTGCGCACCCACACAGAGGCGGTGGCGGTGGATCGCGCCGGCAAACGGGTGCAACTCCGCCACCTGCCCGCCGGCACCACCGAATGGATCGCGTACGACAAACTGGTCCTGGCCCCCGGCGCGGTGCCGGTGCGCCCGCCGTTGCCCGGCATTGATGATCCCCGGCTGTTCACCCTGCGTTCCTTGGCGGACATGGACCGCATCAAAGCCGCCGCCGCGTCCGCCCAACGGGTGACCGTCATTGGCGCGGGATTCATCGGTTTGGAAATGGCCGAGCAATTCATCCGGCTGGGCAAACAAGTCACGTTGGTGGAACTGCAAAACCAGGTCTTGCCGCTGTTGGATCCGCTCATGACCCGGTTGATGGAAGACGAATTGCGCCGGCACGGTGTCACCCTGATTTTGGGCGACAGCGTTGAGCGGTTTGCCGGCGGCGCAACCCTGACCTGCCATCTCAAATCCGGTCGGGCAGTGGACACGGACCTGGTGGTGCTCTGCATTGGCGTCCGCCCGGACACGGCGCTCGCCCGGGAGGCCGGCCTGACGCTGGGCTCCCGCGGGCACATCCGGGTGAACGGTTTCATGCAAACCAGCGATCCAGATATTTACGCCGCCGGCGACGCGGTGGAGACGGAAGATTTCGTGAGCCACGAATTGACGGCGGTGCCCTTGGGCGGCCCGGCCAATCGCCAGGGACGCCTCGCGGCGGATCACATCTTCCGCCCGGCCCAAACCCGGCCTTATCCGGGCGCGTTGGGGACCGCCATCGTGCGCGCCTTTGACGTGGCGGCCGGCTTGACCGGTTGGTCGGAGAAACGGTTGCAAGCGGCGGGCCGGCCCTACCGCGCCGTCCTGGTCAATGACAATCATCACGCCAATTATTTTCCCGGCGCAAAACCGCTGTTGCTCAAGCTGCTGTGGGCGCCGGACACCGGCCAAGTGCTGGGCGCGCAAGTGACCGGGCTGGCCGGCGTGGACAAACGCCTCGACGTCATAGCCACGGCCATTGCGGGGGGATTGACCATTGACGATCTGGCCCAACTGGAACTCGCCTATGCCCCGCCGTTTGGCGCCGCCAAAGATCTCGTCAACCTGGCCGGCTTCACCGCTGCCAACGTGCGCGACGGCCTCGTAACGCCGGTGACCGAGCTGCCGGATGATCCCGCCGTGCAAATCCTCGACATGCGGCCCGCAGCTTTGGTCCAAACCCATCCGTTGCCCCGCAATCACGTCATCAACATTCCGTTCCCGACGTTGCGCCAGCAGCTCGACAAACTCGACCGCAACCGCCCGGTGGTGACGGTTTGCGCCCTGGGCAAAACCTCCTACTTCGGCGCCCGCATCCTGGCGCAGCATGGCTTCAACGTCCAAAGTCTGATCGGCGGGATTCGCGCCCATTACGATCCGCGCACCCCGGCCAAACTCCCCACCCCGTGAGTTCCCGTTCCCGGCCCATGAAGCATCGCGCACTTGCCATCTTTCACCAACCCCCGCTGCGCCTGAACTGCGCGCAATCCGTGCTGCACGCCTTTCAAGAGGGCGGCGGACAAACCGCGTTGTCGCTGGCGGATTTTCAACGCCTGGGCGGCGGGCGGGCACCGGACGGATTGTGCGGGGCACTGCATGCCGCCTGCGTTCTGGCCCCGGCCAGGGCCGATCAGTTGAAGGCGCAATTCGCCGCCGATCTGGGGTCGGTTTATTGCCGGGAATTGCGGACGGCGCGCCGCCATCCCTGCGCGGCGTGTGTCGCCCAGGCGGCGGATTTGTTGGAAACCGGAACCGCCGCCCAAACCGATGGCTCCGAAGCGGCATGAACGGCACCTGGTTGTGGCTCGTGGTGGCGGTTATTGCCGTCGTCTGGTTCGTCCCGCGATTGTTTTTTGTATCGGCGGAAAGCGCGCGGGCGCATCTGCAACAAGGCGCGGTGCTGGTGGACGTGCGCACCCCGGAAGAATACCGCGGCGGCCATCTGCCCAACGCCATCAACATCTCGCTGGAGGAACTGACCGCCCGCCTGCCCACCCGGGTGCCCGACCGGAATCAGGCCGTCCTCTTGTATTGTTTGAGCGGCGCCCGCAGCGGCCTCGCGCGGCGGCAACTGAAACAATTGGGTTACGCAAACGTGTTCAACCTCGGCTCCTACCCGCGCGCCCGCCGCATCGTCACGGCCTCCACCCGCTGATCCTGCTCTTCCAGAGATTGTGCCGTCCCGCACTGCGGCCTCTGCTTGCGCGACCTCGGGGCGCTGGGTTGAGATTCTCCGCAACTGCCCCCGCCGGGAATTTTCATTGATTCGGCTGATTCGCGCGTTGCCTTTCCCGGGCGGTTGTGGCAGTCATGGCTTTGATGACTGCTATGCGCTGGCGCGTGCTCTGCCTCGTCTCGCTGGCCGCCAACCTGGGGTTGGCCGTCGGCTGGTGGCTTTCCCTGCGTCACGCCCGTCCGCCCGGCCCGGTGGAGACGGTTCTCAGCGATACCAACGCCTCTCCCCAGATTCGCACCAACGTCGTTTTCCGCCGGCAGTTTTTTAGCTGGAGCGAATTGGAATCGCCCGACTACGCCAAATACATCGCCAATTTGCGCGACATCGCCTGCCCGGAACAAACGATTCGCGACATCATCATCGCGGATGTGAACGCCTTGTATGCGCGCCGGCGGGCGGCGGAAATCATCACGCCGGAACAACAATGGTGGCGCGCCGAGCCCGATCCCGTCGTGCAGGCCACCGCGCAGGCCAAGCTGCGCGAATTAGACGCGGAACGCCGCGCGCTCCTCACCAGCCTGCTGGGGCCGGCCTGGGAAATTGGCGATCAACTCAGCCTCCCGCGTCCCAGCCGGCCGGGCGTGACCCTGGATGGACCGGTGCTGGGGCTGTTGTCCGCCGAGGTCAAGCAAACCGTGCAGGAAATCACCAGCCAGTCACAGGACCGTCTCCAAGCCTACTGGGAAACACGACAGCAGGAAGGCCGTCCTCTTGATCCGGCCGACCTGGCGAAATTCCGGCAACAAACCCGCGAGGAACTGGCGCGCGTTTTGACGCCGCCGCAATTGGAGGAATTCCTGCTCCGCTTTTCCGAGAGCGCGGCCCATTTGCGCGAGGAACTGGCGCACCTGCAGTATTTCAACGCCACCCCGGAGGAATTCCGCGCGCTTTTCCGGGCGCGGGACGCAGTGGATCTGCAACTGGCCCTGCTGGGCGAGGCCACCGATCCCGCCACGATGTTGCGCCGGACCGAACTGGAACAACAACGCGACCAAGCCATGCAACTCGCCCTCGGCAAGACACGCTTCGAAGAATTCCAGAAGTTGCAGGATCCCACCTACCGCGAGGCGTTTGCCGAGGCGCAACAAGCGGGGCGGCCGGAAGCCGCGGATACCCTGCATGAAATCAGTCTGGCGACCGCAGCCGAACAACAACACATCCGCGACGACGCCACCTTGACCGACATGCAAAAGGCCATCGAGCTCAAGCGCCTGGAATTGGAGCAACTCCGCGCCAACGCCGAAGCCCTGGGCCAGGCCCTGCCCCCCGAGCCGCCGCCGCCCCCGCCGCGGCTGCGCGCACACACGTTTCACGAACGGGAAACCCTCGTGGAATTATCCCTGCGTTATGATGTCTCCATCAGCGCCATCATGGCGGCCAATCCCGATTTGGATTTCAACAAACTCCAGCCGGGCGTGACGATCAAGATTCCCGAACCGGCCCGGCGCTGAATCCGCCGGCGCGTCACGGGGCCGTCAGCGGCTGGCCGTTGTCTTTCGGGCCCAGGCGCAACAGAAACGGCACCGCTGTGCTGGCCCAACGCACCGCGTCGGGGTAATTGGCGGCCGCCGCGCCGAAACAGCTTTGCAACATGGCCGTGTTGATCACTCCGGGATTGAGCGGAATGGCGGCCAGACCGGACGGCAGTTCCTGCGCGAGCGCCTGGGTCAAACCTTCAATGGCCCACTTGGTCGCGCAATACGGCGCCACCTCGGCGTCGGTGCTGCGTCCCCAGCCGGAACTGAAATTGACGATGACCCCCCGGCCCCGCCGGATCATGGCCGGCACCCAATGCCGAATGACATTCGCCACACCGTTGAGATTGACGTCCACCACCGCCGAAAAATCGCAGGCCGAAACTTCCCACAACCGGGCGTTGGGATTGATGATCGCCGCGTTGTTCAAGAGCAGATCCGGCGCGGCGTGCCGCTGGAGAATCCGCGCCGCCCACGCGGCCACGGCCGCGTCGTCCGCCACGTTGACCACATCGAAATCGTGGGGCGGACCGTGTTGTTCCCGCAGTTCCTGAATCGCGGCGGACGAACGCCCGCAACCGATCACGGTGTGGCCGCGGCGGATGAATTCCTCCGTCATGGCGCGTCCGCAACCCCGGGTGCAGCCCGTGATGACCACGCTCCGGGGAGCCTCCGAATGCTGGGTTGCCGGCATCGGATTATTGACGGGGATTGAAGGTGGATTCTCGCGCGAGTTGTTCCCACAACTTGCGTTCCCCTTCGGCGACGCGCGCGGGCACTTCGATCCGCACCACCACCATCAGGTCCCCCGCCCCGCCGCCGCGCCGCGGCAGGCCGCGTCCGCTCACGCGCAGTTTCTGGCCATTCTGGGTGCCGGGGGGAATCTTGATATTCACGCGCCCTTCCAGCGTGGGCACGGATAATTGCGTGCCTAACACCGCTTCCCACGGCGCGAGTTCCGCCTCATAAATCAGATTCCCGCCGTCCACTTCGAAGTCGGGGTGTTTGGCGAACCGGACCCGCAAATACAAATCCCCCGAATCCCCGCCGCCGCTCCCCACCTCGCCGCGGCCCGCCAGCCGCAACCGCTGGCCTTCGCCCACGCCCGGCGGAATCTTCACTTGATACCGGTCCGTTCGCGCCGCGCGCCCCGCGCCGCGCCGCACGGTGACCGTGCGGACGGAGCCGCGCAGGGCCTCGGTCAAAGTGACCATAATCTCGCCTTCGATATCCCGCCCCCGCGCCGCCGCCGTCGCTCCCTCCTCAAACGGAGAGCCCGTGCCAAATCCCCCGCGCGGACCGCGGGCCCGGTGTCCGAACAATTGCTCGAAGAAATCGCTGAAGCCGGTCCCGCCAAAATTGAATTCGAACGCCTCCCCACGCATCCCGCCGGAGCGGAACCCGCGACCACCCTGAAAAGATTCCCAGCCGGGCGGCGGACGGAACTCGGCGCCCGCCTTCCAGTTCGCGCCCAGTTGATCGTATTTTTTCCGCTTGGCGGGATCGCCCAGGACTTCGTAGGCCTCGTTGATCTCCTTGAATTTTTCCTCCGCGCGTTTCTTGTCTTTGGCGACGTCGGGATGGTGTTCGCGGGCGAGCTTGCGGAACGCCTTTTTGATGTCGGCATCGCTGGCGCCGCGCGGAACGCCCAGGGTTTGATAGTAATCTTTGAATTGAACCGCCATACGTGGCTGATTTAGTGAATCCGGCAACCATCATGCGGGCCGGCGCCGCTTTGTGAAAGCTCTGATTTACCCCCGTGCATCAATGCGCAGGGCCGGCGTTGCCGCCGGCCCCCGCTTTGCCACCCCTCAACCCAACCAGCTTACGCCCCTTTGGATCCGGTCATTTCTTGCGCGGCGCGTTGTCCACGGTGAGATACCGGCTGCCGCTTTGGTCGCCGCTACGGCTCCACACGCGGAGCAACAGCCGTTCCTCCCTGGCTTGCTGCACCAGGGTGATCACGGCGTCCGCATCCCGCCCCGACTTCCGGTTGACTTCGAGGATCACGTCGCCGGGGCGCAATCCGGCTTCCGCGGCGTTGGAGTCCTCGTCCACCCGCGTGACCAAGGCGCCCTGCACAGTGGCCGGAATATCAAATTGCTGACGATTGCGCGTGTCCAGATCGGTGACTTCCACCCCTTCCAAGGCGTCCCTGTCGGTGGGGGCCGATGAACTCGGGTCGCCTCCGGCAACCGCGTTCTCCGGCAATTCGTCCACCTGCACCGAAAGCGTGCGCGAACGGCCATCGCGAATGAGCTTCACCTCCGCGCGGGTGCCCGGCAGGGTCTCCGCCACCAGCAGCCGCAATTGCCGGGAGTCTTCGATCTTGCGCCCGTTGAATTCTACGATGACATCGCCTTCCTTGATCCCGGCTTTGGCGGCGGGGGTGTTCGGCAAGACGGCACTGACCAACGCCCCGTTGGCGTCGGACAATTTGAAGGCATTGGCCAGATCCGGGGTGACCGTTTGAATGGTCACGCCCAGGAATCCCCGCGTGAATTTGCCATCGTCCACCAAGCGTTCCATGACATTGCGCGCCAGGTTGATGGGCACCGCGAAGCCCACGCCCTGATTGCCGCCGCTGCGGCTGAGGATGGCGGTGTTGATGCCCACCAACCGCCCCTCGGCATCCACGAGGGCGCCGCCGGAGTTGCCCGGATTGATCGCCGCGTCGGTTTGAATGAAATCCTCATAATCCACGATGCCAAATCCGCCACGCCCCGTGGCGCTGACAATACCGCTCGTCACGGTTTGGCCCACCCCAAACGGATTCCCAATGGCCAGCACCAGATCGCCCACCTCCAGCTTGTCACTGTCGGTGATGGTGATCGCCGGCAAGTTCTTGGCGTTCACCTTTAAGACGGCGATGTCCGTCTGCGCATCATTGCCCACCACCTTGGCGGTGTAACGGGTCTTGCCATCCGCCAGCACCACTTCCACTTCGTCCGCCCCTTCCACCACGTGGTTGTTGGTCAAAATGAAGCCGTCCGCCGAGACAATGACCCCGGACCCCAGACTGCGAACCCGCCGCGACCGGGGTTGCCGGTCCGAAGGACCAAAGCGGTCGCCAAAAAACCGGCGGAACATCGGATCATCCAAAAAAGGAAGGGAAAACGAGGGCTCCCGCAGACGCTGGGTCGAGTAGATGTTGACCACGCTGGGTGCCACCTTTTTGACCACGCGCGCATAACTCGTGGCCGCCTTGACCTCACGGCTGACGGCGGCGGGTTGCTCGTCGAGCTTCGGCATCGTGTATTTTTCCCGGGCGACTCCATCCCCCGACCCAAGCCAGCACACCAACGCACCGCACGCGGCGGCCAGCAGCCGGTTTTGCAAACGCGAATTAAGTTTCATTGTATTCTCACTTTCCATGTTCTTGCTCAAAATGTTCATCGCAAAATTATGACCTGCAAATCCGATTTAACAGACAGCCAGGATTCGTAATCGTTCAAAGCGCGTCACGGCGGCATGGGAGGCGTCGCATAAAGCTCAGGGACAACCGGACGAACCGTGGATCCGGATTCAGGCCGCGCGGGCTGGCTCGCTGGTAGGGCGGCGGATTGGGGGCCGGTTTCGCGTTTCAGCGTTGCACCCGGGCGCTCCCGCCTTTCATCAATTTCTCCACCTCTTCCCGGCTGACCATGCTGGTGTCCCCGGGCGTCGTCATCGCCAGCGCGCCGTGGGCGGCGCCGTAGTCCACCGCTTGCTGCGGGTCGCCGGTCGTCATCAATCCATAAATGAAGCCGGAGGCAAAACTGTCACCGCCGCCCACGCGATCCAGGATTTCCAGGTCCGGGTAGCGGCGGCTTTCATAAAACCGCCCCTCCATCCAGGCGATGGCGGCCCAGTCGTTGACAGTGGCGGTTTTCGCCACGCGCAACGTGGTGGCGGTGGCTTTGAAATTGGGGAACTCCCGGACCGCCGTTTGAATCATCCGCTGGAACGCCGCCACGTCAAGGTGCAGCATCTGCGCGTCCACCCCCTCGACCGGGAAACCGAGGCACGCCGTAAAATCTTCCTCGTTGCCGATCATCACATCCACGAACCGGGCGATTTCCCGGTTGACCTCGCGCGCCCGCGCCAAGCCGCCGATGGCCTGCCACAAGCTGGGCCGGTAATTCAAATCGTAACTGACGCGGGTGCCGTATTGCTGGGCCTTGGTCACCGCTTCGATGACCAGCCCCGGTGTGGTTTCACTGAGCGCCGCAAAAATGCCGCCGGTGTGCAGCCAGCGCACCCCCAGTTTGCCGAAGAGATGATCCCAGTCGAAATCCCCCGCCCGGAGTTGGCTCGCCGCGGAACGTCCGCGATCCGAAACGCCCACCGCGCCGCGCACGCCAAAGCCGCGCTCGGTGAAGTTCAACCCGTTGCGTGTCTCCCGTCCCACCCCATCGAATGGCATCCACCGGATGAATTCCGTGCCCACGCCGCCTTGTAGAATGAAATCCTCCAACAACCGGCCCACCTCGTTGTCGGCAAACGCCGTCGCCACCGCAGTGCGCAGCCCAAAACAGCGGCGCAGCCCGCGCGCGACGTTGTATTCGCCGCCACCCTCCCACACGCGGAAATGACGCGCGGTGCGGATGCGGCCTTCGCCGGGATCCAGGCGGAGCATGATTTCCCCCAGTGACAGCAGATCGTATTGACAGTCAGCGGCGGGTTTGAGATTCAGGGCGGCCATGATTTTTTCGTGCGTTTAATTTTGGTTCGCCCGGTGAATGTGAAGGAAAACCCAGACCGGCTCAATTCATTTGCCGCAGATTGAGAAGGTCCGGCGCCCGCCCCCACGTTGCGACCAAGTCAACCGGTCGCGGCGCCCGCGCATCGCGGCGGCGCCTTAACGCCCGAAACGTCCGGTGCGTTGCGGATTCGCCTGCAACATGGGCCACGGCGCCGAAGCCGGCCCGGCCGTCCCCTGCAACGCCACGAAGCGATGATACGCCCCCACGTAAATGTGGCCATCTTTGAGGATCAACGGCGCAGCGCCGTTGAGATTTTCCACCCAGGTGCGCCAGCGGAGTTTTCCATCCTTGCCGACGGTGTACACGCACTGATCGTAACTGCAGACCGTCACCGTGCCATCCGCGCAAACCACCGGGGCGGATTCAATCCGTCCCCCCGTGCGATATTGCCATTTCAGCCGGCCCTCCGGGTCGTAGGCGCAGAGTGCTTCGTTGACGCCCACATAAACATTGCCCTCGACATCCAGCACCGGAGAAGACCGGGTCGTGCTCCCGGTGCGGACTTCCCAGCGTTTTGAGCCGTCGGCGTTGAGGGCAAACAACCGGCCATGGACGGCGGTGAAATAGATCCCGCCCTCCCCGTCCAAGGCGGGCGAGGCAATGATGGCGCCGCCTGCGGCGAACGCCCACCGTTTCGCGCCGTCAGCCTGGAGCGCGTACAGGCGTTGATCGTGCGAACCGAAATAAATCGTGCCGTCCGCGCCAATGGACCCGGAAGCCGTGATGGGGCCGCCTGTGGCAAATTCCCAGCGCTTGGTGCCGTCCGGCGCCAGCGCGTAAAAAGTTTTGTCCCACGAACCAAAACAGAGGGTGCCCTCGGCCGTCAACGCGGGCGAAGCGTCCACCCAGGCGCCGGTCTGAAATGCCCAACGCAACCGGCCTTCGGGCGTCAGCGCGTACATTTTCCCGTCGCGACTGCCGAAATAAATGGTCCCATCCGCCGCCACGGTGGGGGCGGATTGGATTTCGACCCCCGTTTGGAAAATCCATTTCCGACCGCCCTCAGGCTGCAGCGCCACCAGTTGTCCGTCGAACGTGCCGGCGAACAGGGTGCCTTCCGCCGCCAGGGACGGCGCGGTGGTGAACGGGACCTTGATTGCGAACGACCACAAATTCGTGCCCGGCACGCGCGACGCCGGCGCCTGCGCCCAGGCCCCGCCGCCCAGGACGAGGCCAAGCAGGAACGCACCCAGACGAACCGATGGGGTGTGCATGAGCTTCCACATGGGCCTCCAGTTAAAAGCCGTCCCCGCGGGTGCGCAATCCAATTCCCGACTCCAACCTTGTCTCGGCGGCGAACGGTCCCTAACTTGGCCATCATGGAACAAGTCATGATCATCGGCTCCGGCTGCGCCGGCTGGACGGCGGCCCTCTACACCGCGCGGGCCGGCCTGCAACCGCTCGTCCTCACCGGGGCGCAACCCGGAGGGCTGCTCACCACCACCAATCTCGTGGAGAATTTTCCCGGATTCCCCGAGGGCGTGGACGGATTTGAACTGATGTCGCGTTTGCAGAAACAAGCCGAGCGTTTCGGCGCCAAGATCAGTTTCGGCACGGTGGAGTCGGTGGATTTTTCCGGGCGGCCGCTGGTTTTGACGGTGGACGGGGAGCGGCGCGAAGCGCAAACGGTCATCATCGCCACCGGAGCCAGCCATCGTCATCTCGGTCTGGAAAGCGAACGCCAACTGGAAACCAAGGGTGTCACCTATTGCGCCACTTGTGACGGGGCGTTGCCCGTGTTTCGCAATCAACCGCTGGTCGTGGTGGGCGGCGGCGACTCCGCCTGCGAAGAGGCGCTTTATCTGACGCGCTTCGGCGCGGTCGTGTATTTGGTGCATCGCCGCGACCAGTTGCGCGCCTCGAAAATCATGGCGGAGCGGCTCCTGGCGCATCCGAAGATCCAGCCCGTCTGGGATTCGGTGGTCACGGAGATTCTCGACGTGGCGCAGGACCGGGTCACGGGGGTGCGTCTGAAAAACGTGAAGACCGGCGCGGAACAAAATCTGGATTGCGCGGGCGTGTTTATCGCCATCGGACACGTGCCGAACACCGCCATCTTCAAGGATCAACTGGAGCTTGACGAAAATGGTTACGTGGTCCGGCGCCACGGCGCGGCGACGAGTGTGCCGGGCGTCTTTGTGGCCGGCGATTGCACGGACCGCGTCTATCGCCAAGCCATCACCGCGGCGGGCATGGGCTGCGCCGCCGCCCTCGAAGCGGAACGATTTCTGGCCGCCGGTTGACGCGCACGGACACCGGGCCCGCCGGCGGGAAATGATGCCCTTCGTGCGCAGCGCTTTAGGGCGCCGGCAAGACCAACACGCGATAGAAACGACGCGCGGCATCGAAATGGTTGGTCAGCGCTGCCGTCCAACCCGTGGCGGTCACGTCCGGCGATAAAGTCCACCACCCCGCGTCTTCCAAATTCGTCTTGTATTGCACCCGGTAGGTGGTCCCGGGAATGGCGCTCCACTGCAACGCAAACTGCGCGGCGTTGACGGCGACCGGCTGCATTTCGGGACGACGGGCGACCACGACGTTGAAGGTATTGGTCTGTCCCAGCGGCGGCACGCCGTTGTCTTTGACAAACACCCCAAACGTGTTGGTCGTCTGGGCCAGCGCGTCACTCGTGGGCCAGGTAAACACGCCGGTCGCCGGATGCACACTGGCCCCGCCCGCCGTCGCCGAGGCAAGACCGAAGGTCAACGTGTTTGCGGGCCAATCCGCATCCGTGGCAGTGTTGGTCACCACCACGGTCGCGCCGGAATGAACCAGGCGGTCGGTAACCGGCGCCAGGACCGGCGGCGTATTGACCTCGTTCACGGTCACCTGGAACGTCTGCGCATCGCTTAACGGCGGCAAGTTGTTGTCCGTGACGCGCACGGTGATGGCATATACCCCCGGGCCCTGCGCTTCGGTCGGCGTCCAAGTGAACACCCCGGTGGTGGGATGAATGCTCGCGCCGGCCGGGGCGTTGCTCAAACTGTAGGTCAACACCCGCGGCGAAGAGACGGCGAAGTTGTCCAACCACACGGTGTATTCGCCGCTTCCGTCCGCCGGCACAAACGCCAGATGCTCCAGCACGCCCAATCCGGTGGCCGAGGCCAGCACGCCGTTGCCATTGGCGAAATTGCGCACCGGTTCATTTGGCAGATCGAACACCAGCGTCGTCCAACCACCCGCCGTCACCGTGCGAACCGGTTGGGGCTGTTCGCTCACCACATTGGTCACCCCCACGAATTCAATACCGCCGCCACTGCCGCCATCCGAGCCAATCGGCGTCCCCGGAGGATTGCCGGTTTCCTTCACGCCAATCGCCACGCGCAACGCGCGGTCTGTGGCCATGTCGAACTTGAGTTGGCGCGTCAGGTCAATGACCGGGTTCGGCAGATTGGCCGTGTTGGCCGTGGTCAGGCGCAACCAGGCGTTGGGCGCGGTGTTCCACTTCCAGTTCACCCGCAACACCCGCGTGCTGTCGTTGCCGGCAGGCACCGTGCCGGTCACCGAGGTGGTGTTGGGCGGGCTTTCCAAAAACGCCGAGGTGGAACCGGAGAAAGTGGGCTGCCGGAACATCACCGTTCCATTCGGGGTGCCGTTGGCGAACGCCTCAAAATCGGTGATCCAAACGTCTGTGGTCGGCGCCGCAACCACGCTGTTGGTGAAGGTCAATAACGCACCTTCGTTCACGATCCGGTTGGGAATAGGGGCGAGGACGGGAGGCGGATTGTCCGGTTCAGCCGTGCGTTCGAGCCAGTTTTCTGCCGACCAACCCACGGTGGAACTACCGTCCAGCCATTGAATCTGCCACCAAGTGTACCCCGCGCCATCCGCGGTGACCCGCACCGGGCCGCCGACGATGCGGCCGGTGGTCCCGGAGGCTTTGGTGGCGATCTGCGGACAACCGGTGCCGCTTCCGATGCCGCCATCCGCGCACCGGCGCACCACCAAACTGGAGGTGCCGGACACCTGCACGTAATCGTTCACCGCCAACGGCGCGCCCGCCACCAATTCCAGGTGCGGATAGTAATGCTCGCACAGCCACACCCAGGTCTGGAGCGGATAATTATTGGTGACCGAATCGCCGCTGCTGCGGTTGCGCATGCGCCGGCCTGTCGCCCAGCGCGCCGTGCCCCACTGGCAAATGCCCCGACCGTGGCCGTAACGCTCTTCCCCCGCGCAGACCGGATCATAAATACAACCGCCGGATGGCTGCGTGTATCCGTCGCCGCAGGCATAGCCCAGCGAATTGTTCTCCGCCGAATACTCGGTGAGTTTGTAGCCAATGCGGGCCGCGCCGGGTTGCCGCATCACATAATTCGCCGTGAAGTTCGCCGCGGCCGTCGTGCGGCTGTCGCCGGCGGTGGGATTGTAAACCTGACACGATGTGGTGCCGCAGATATCCACGTTCGCGTTGTAGGGGTTGTTGATGTAACCGATGGCATAGGTCCGGATGGCCACCGCTCCCGCAAGCAAACTGTTCGTCCCGCTTTGCCCCGGCCCGAGACTGCCCCACGACGCAATCCACTCCGACGGCAGCGATCGCTGGCAGTACGTGCGCAGGGAAACGTAATCAATAGTGACGCCATCCTTTTGCAGGACGCGGATGTTCGTCGGCACCCGGATCAACGGCGCGGAGGCATCAGCGGCTTGGATTGGCGGCGCCGCATCAAGCGGTCTGGTTGTCCCGGCCCCGGCATCGGCAGATTCCGTTCCATAAACTGCCCCAAGTTCCTGCCGCTCCCCGCGGGGTGAAGCAGCGGTTGGGCTGGAAGGTTCATGATGCAAAGTGGAGTCTGGGAGCATCGCTTCCGATGCATCGGTTGCTGATGCGGCGGCGACGCTTTCGGGCACGTCCGGGCTGCGGCGCCGCCAATCGCGTTCATCCACTACCACGGTCCCGTCGCCGCGCGTCAGGCTCAATCGGTAGGTGCAATCCCCGCGCGACCACACTTCCAAGTGTTCACGCTGATGGCTGGCATAGCCGGGCTTGTCCAGCCACAACCCCACGAGGGGCGAGGATTCCGCGCCTTCGTTCACGGCGGGAATGTAGAACCGGAAGAACCCAGTTGCGTCGGTCTGGGTTTCCCGCCCGGAAGGCCACGACCACACGCGCACCTGGGCCAAAGGTTGCCCGGAGTCCGCGTCCGCCACAAATCCTTGCAACAGCATTTCCCCTTCGCGATGCAGGGTGGCAATCACTTCCGACCGCAACGCCTCGGGTAATTCCACCGGATCCAGATGAAAAACCACGTTGTAGGGATTGCCCGGGGTCATCTCAAATTCGGCCGACAACGGAAAGTGATTCGCCGAGGCGACGGTCAACCGATGGCGTCCGGGCGCCAAAGTCAGGATCGCGCGGCCGGGAATGGGCAGGTCCGCACTGGACCACTGTTTTTCTCCGGAGTCATGCCCGAGGGAGCGCGCGGCCACCGTCTCCGGTTGCACCGCCAGACCGGTGGCACTGTCCACAAAGCGAACCGCCAGAGGGGCCTCAACCATCACGGCCAGAGTCGAACATGCTGGGAGCAGGCTGACCGCGAGACGCAAGCTCCACCGGGAAAACCAGTTAACGCACGATTTCATGTCGCGCTACCATAACACGTCCCACTGGATCAGGCCAAACCTTGGATTCCGGAACTCGACGATTCCCCACGGCGGGGTCACTGCAAAATTTGAAAAACGCTGGCGTAATCATCGGTCCAGAGCCGGACGCGCGCGCGGTTCGTATTCACCTCGCTGGCGGCTTCCCGGATCGCGGGTGATTCGAAGCCGTCCGGATTTCGCGTCAACAATATCCAGGACGAACTGTAAACCCACCACGGCGGGTCCGCCGCGTCTTCGTCGTCATCGTCGGATTCATCCAAGTGGATGAGCGCCAGTTGATAGTTGAAATGCCGGGCCGCCGCCACCACCACCGGCGTCAAGTCGAGATACCGGTTCGAGATATGCACCGCGAGGATGCCGTCCGGTTGGACATGCCGCGCATAAACCGCGAACGCCTCCCGGGTCAACAAATGCACCGGCACGGCGTCGCTGCTGAAAGCGTCCAAAACGAGCAGATCAAACGCCTGCGGCGGTTCGCTTTCCAGCGAAAGGCGCGCGTCGCCCATGACGACTTCAACCCGCGCCGGACTGTCGCGCAAGTACGTGAATCGCGTGGCGGCCAGCCCATGCACTTGGGGATTGATCTCATAGAATCGCACCGTATCGCCCGCCCGCCCCCAGGCGGCCATGGTGCCGACGCCCAGTCCGAGCACTCCCATCCGGCGCGGCCCGGACGGCAACGCGTCCACCGCCAGCGCAACGCCACTGCCCTCGGCATAATAACTCGCTGGCCATCGCGCGGCGGCCGGATCGGTAAACTGAATGCCGTGCGTGATGCGTCCATGCTGGAGGAGCAGATAATGATTGGCCGGATCATCCCGACGGTATTCACACAGCTTGAGGATGCCGTAGAAATTACGGGCCCGGGCCACCACATTCGCCTCGGCCTGACGCGCGTGCGTCCAGAGCGTCCCGGCCAAGACCAGCATGCCGATGCCCAGCCCGGCCACGGTCCATTCACGCCAAAAGCGAAATCGCTGGAATTTCCCCCGCCCCACCCAGCCGGCGGCCAGCCACACCACCAGTGCGCCCGTCCCGATGCGAAGACCGAGCCAACCGCTCGGCGGCAAAACCACCGAGTGCGCGCCCACCCAGGCCAGCGCCCGATCCAATCCCAGCAACGCCAATCCCGTCAGCCCGCAGGCTTGCGCCCGCCACACCTTCGCGTCGCTGCGGGTGCGGTCGCGCCAACAAACCACCAGCAGCAAACCGGCGCACAGCGCCCAGCCCCAGTGCAGTTCGTAGTAATCCGTAAAAATCATCGGTGCGAGCACCGCCACGAATCCGCCCCCAACGGCGCCGCCTGCGGCGATCGTCAGATAAAACGCGGTCAGGTGCGTTGGCGCGGGACGCAAACGATACAACTCGCCGTGGCAAACCATGCAACCGACGAACAGCGCCGCGGCATAAACGATCAGTTGCGCGCGCAGCGGCGCCTCGACTCCGGCAAACAACACCCAACTGGCCGCCGCCAGCGCGATGCCCAAGGCGGGCGTGAAGACTGCACGCCCATACCACCGGGGATGATCGAAACAGAGAATGAAACTCAACAGGTATAACGCCAGCGGCAACACCCACAGAAAAGGCACCGCCGCCACGTCCTGGCACATTTTGTTGGTCGTCGCCAGCAGCAACATCGAGGCGCAAGCCGGCAACAACAGCCAAAGCAGCCGGGGCCCCGCCGAGAGCCGCGGTGTGAGGACCTCGTGCCCGTCATTCCCCGGATTCGCCGGATCATTCGCCGATTGTTCCCGCCATTGTTTAACTGCGCAAACTACGGTCACGAGCGCATACGCGCCGAATCCCCACGCCCAACCCGTCGCCTGCGTCCGCCGCGTAAAATGGGCTTCAAAGAAAAACGGATAACTGACCAGCGCCAGCAACGAACCGGCGTTCGAGATCGCATACAGTCGGTAGGGAGAACGTCCCGGATGCGCGCGGCTGAACCAGTGCTGCATCAGCGGTCCGGTGGATGACAACACAAGATACGGCAGCCCCAGACACACCGTCAGAAGCCACAGGATTTGCGGCGTCGGATGCTCCTGACCGCTTGGTTTCCACGTCTCCGCCGGGGTAATCGGCAGCACCGTCAACGCTCCGGCCAGCAGCAACAGATGCACCCCCACCTGCGCGCGCGGTTTCAACCAGCGGGCACTGCCATGCGCATAGGCATAACCGCCGAGCAAGAGCACTTGAAAAAACAGCAGGCAGGTCGTCCAGACTCCCGGCCCGCCGCCAAACCACGGCAAGAGGTACTTGCCCATCAACGGCTGGACCTGAAAAAGCAGAAACGCGCCGGTGAAAATCGTCAGCGCGAAAAATGGCATGGGCGGATTGTGCCCGACTGCGGCAAGAAAAGCGAGCCTGACGGAACTGGCCCGACCCACAAAATGCAAACCGCCGATAACCCTCCTCCTGTGAAAAACTCACTCTGCAAACTGCGGATGGGCGGCCAGCCGTTCCCAAGTCGCCGGAGTCAACGGCGCCGCCTGATACACATCGCGGAACAACGGCTCGGCACTGCTCGACCGCCGCACTCGTCGCAACCAAGCCCGGGTCAACGGGTCGTCCAATAATGCCAACCGGGTCGCCGCGACGGTCGTTTCTTCCTTGGCAACACTGGCCCGGCCCCTTCCCACAAAAAATCCCGCCACCAGCAGCGCCACCCGGATCAGCGTGCTGCGGGAATAAGTCGTCAACTCACACGGCTGATGCGGATCCAACTGGCGGAACAGACGCTCGAAGAGCGGCAGGGTCCACATCGCGGGATTGCGGGCGGGCGAGAACGGATCGAACAGAATCGCCTGGGGTTGGGCAAGGTTTGCGGCCGTCGCCTGGGCCAGCAGCGAGGGAAAGTCGCCGAGCCGCACTTCCCAGCGCACGAAACGATCGCTCTCCGAAAACTCAACGAACCGATGACGCGCCAGTGCCTGCGCCTGCTCGACGTAGCGCTCGAGATAACCGAGCGCCGCAGTGTGTTGCAGGGCAAAACGCAACGGCGACAAGGTGCGGTCAAAACTGATCAACCGGAGCGGGCCGGTCCCGCCCGCCGTCGCCCGCAACACCGCCACGGCGTTTGCCGCCGCCCCCAGTCCCACGTCCCACACCACCAACTCCCCCGCCTGCGCCCGCTGCCGTTCGCGCAGTTTCAGTTGGCCCACATGTACCCCCTCCGCTTCCGCCTGCGGTCCGGCGCCGGGATGCATGGTTTCCCCGTAAGCGGCGGCAAAAACGGCGTATTGCCCATTGCGCAGCCGTTGCAGTGAATACGCGGAGGACATGGCCACAGCCCACCCGGCCGGGCGGACACCGATGCGGATCTCAGCGGGGCATCCGAGGCGGGAAACTCATCCCGCTCCCTCCGGACAAGGTTAAAATTGCTTCATCCATTCGAGAAATTTTTTCGCCTCCACCAACGGATCCAAACCATCATCCCACTGCAGATATTCGCAGGCGTAAAAGCCCGGATACCCGGCGGCTTCAAGCTTCCGCACGATGGCCGCGAAATCAATGGGCCCTTCGCCCCACGGCAATTGAATCTCTTTCCAACTCATCCCTCCGGCCCGAAAACCGGTCCCCTGCACGAACGGCAACACTTCATCGAAGGACGCGCCCTGGTTCGGTCCGGCATAATAATGCCCCGGGTCCAGCGTCAGCCCCAGCCCCGGGATTTCCTGACACAATTTCCGCGCCTCCGCCGGTCGCTCGGTGATCTGATTGGCGTGCGTCTCCAGGGTCAGGATGACGCCGTGCCGTTGCGCGATGGCTTGCAGCTTCCGCAGTTTCGCCACCTGATCGGCCCGGTCCACCCGGAGCGACGGGGCCATCAGATTGATCAACCGCGCCTCCAATCGCGCCGCCAGCCGCGCCAGGGCTTCAAACTCCTGCGCGTATTGCTCAAACGGAGCGGACTCGACCGCGTCAAAGGTGAGATTCGCCACGCGCAATCCCCGGGCCGCCAACAGCTTTTCGAGCCGCCGGGCTTCCGCCTCGAAATCCCGCACCAGATTGGTCACCGCCACATGCGGCGCCCACTTCAACGCCGACAAATCCACCCACCGATACCCCAGCCCGGCAATGGCTTCGAAGGCTTCATCGGTCGGCGCCTTGAGCCGCACCAGGGAACTGCACGCCGCCCGGTCCACCAACCGTTTCGGCGGCGGCACGGTGCCGGATGATTCCGGCTGGCCGTCGGCAGCGGCCCCTCCAGCCCTCGCCCCCAGCAACAGCGCGATTGAGAAGATCAAAAATCCGATTCGCATAACGTCATTCTGCTGAACCGATGCGATTTGGCGAGCGGAGAAATGTGGTCCCTTCCCCGCCAGCCGCCGCCGCCCGTCCGGCCCGGCAAATCGAAAATTGATGGACGCGCCGATTCCGTCCCGACAAAGTGCGCGTGTGCAACCGACGGATATTCAGGTGATCGGCCAGGAACTGGCCGTTAAATGGGCTGACGGCAGCGAGCATTACATTCGGCTGGAAACTCTGCGGCGGGGATGCCCCTGTGCGGGCTGCCAGGGAGAGCGGGACGTGATGGGCCAGCTCCACAAGCCGCCCGCTGAGCCATTGACCCCGCGTTCCTTCCAATTGGTCCGCCTGCAACGGGTGGGCACGTATGCCATTCAGCCCGTCTGGGCGGATGGCCATCACACCGGCTTGTACTCGTTCGACTATCTGCACCGGTTGATCCAAGCGACGGCAACCTGAAATACCCTCCGCTTCACCGCCCACGTCCACAGCGACGCCTTCGGCCTCGCCGCAGATAACTGGGGAATCTTTTGAGAAGCCTGAAAGCGGCGCAAAAGTGGCCCAAAGGAATTTTCTGCAGCCGGCCCTCTCCTCGCAAGCCCGTGATACTGAATGGCGCACCCGTCAGGACTTGAACCTGAAACCCTCTGATCCGAAGTCAGACGCTCTATCCAATTGAGCTACGGGTGCATTAAATTGATTATCAGAATCTTGCGTAGCGTCGAACGCGCCCAAAAACAATCGTTGTATCCCATGATTGTATCCCGTAGGATTTTCGCAATGAAATCGCAGCGAAAAACAATCTCGGCGGCGAGGACTCGCAAGAAGGCAAAGACGCGCGATCCCCGACTTTCCCCGGACGGAAAGTGGCGGTCGTTTCCGAAAGTGCCACACTTGCTGCAATACGAGCCCACAGCCATGTATTATGCCCGCGTCAAGGTGGGCGGCAAGCTCGTTCGTCGCAGTCTCAAGACCGATGTCTATTCCAAGGCGCTCCTGCGCTTAAATGATTTCCTCAAGCAGCAGCGCAGCGCTCCCCCGCGCCGTGTCGATGCCCCGATCACTTTTGCCGACGCCCGGTTACGCTTTGAGCAGGCTTTGCAAGCCCGGCACGACCTGAAGCCCCGCTCCAAAGTGTACCGGCAGGGATGCGTGAAGGCATTGCTCAAGACTTGGCCCGGTTTGGATGCCCTCAAACTGGCAAGCATCAGCGAATCAGACTGCAACGAGTGGGCCAAACGATTTCGGGAAGCCGGCTACGACGAACACTATTTCAACCAGGCGCTTTCGACCCTTCGCCACATTCTGGATTACGGGGAACTCCATTCCAACCCGACCCGGAAGGTGAAGCGCCTCGGAGTCAAAATGCGGGAACTGAAACTGCCGGAGCCCGATCAGTTCATGAAATTGATCGCGAACCTGGAGCAGGGGGGAGGGAGGGCTTCGCGTCATTGTGCCGACTTGGTCCGGTTTCTGGCTTTTTCCGGGTGCCGACTGAGCGAGGCCAAGGAGGTTACTTGGAAGGATGTCGACCTCCCAAAGGGGACGCTCAAGGTGATGAATGCCAAAGTGCGGATGACCAGCGGCGCCAAGCGCCACCGGGCGGTGCCGATTATTGCGGATATGCGCATCCTGCTGGAACGTCTCAAAGAATCGAACCCCGCCCCCGACGAAACGGTGTGCCGGGTGCATGAATGTCAAAAGGCGCTCACCCGGGCCTGTCAGGCCTTGAACATCGCAAGGATCACGCACCACGATTTGCGCCACCTGTTCGCGACGCGCTGCATTGAATCTGGGGTGGACATTCCGACGGTCAGCCGATGGCTCGGGCACGGGGATGGCGGCGCCTTGGCCATGCGGGTTTATGGCCATCTACGCGACAAGCACAGCGCTGAAATGGCAACCAAGGTGACTTTCGCAGCGGTGGGCGACCCCGCCGGCAAACACACGACGAGCGGGGATACTCAGCCGCCGGCGGTCCCGCAGGCCGGGGCGAAATCGGACTGATCATGCCGGGCAGGCCGGATTTCTCGATGCCCTTTGGCTTGCCGGGGACGGACGTGTTGTCATCATGGAATAATGCAACGAACTACTTCTCGCCGGAAGGCTTCGACTGGCCCTTCCAACGCGCTTACGCTGACGCCAAAGCTTGTGAGCCTCGCCAAGGAGATCGTCTCGATCTATGACCGAATTAACTGGGAGGAGTTTTACAAAGAGGACTGCGACACGGTTGAGTTAATTTTCCAATCCGTTGACGACACCCGGACAGCGATTAAAATCATGTTGGGAATGGCGGCCGATAATATTGCCTTGCGCAACCGGATGATCACAAAAATCCAGAAGGCGCTCGGACGGCGAAGTCCGGCTGAAGCCTCCGGCGCCACCCGGGTTGGGGGTTCCGTTCGTAAGTTGGATCGTGCCGCCGAGAAGCTAATTGAGGATCTCAAGGCTGCGCGAAAACCAAGCCGATTTGCCTTTCTGTGCCAACAGGCTTGGGAGCTTTCAATCAAGATCGATAGGAGTAATCGGCGAAAGCGAGGTGCCGGAGCAATGGCGCCCCCAATTCCGCAAGGTGCGGTGCGCGGCATCCCGGGCTGGCTGGGTCCAGCGGGAGCCAAATGGATTATGGTGCCAGCGCGGCTGGCGTTCGCCGAGCCGATCGTTAACCTTTGCCAACGCATCACTTGGGTAAACATCGAAGTGACTACGCTCCATTTTGAACCAAGGGAGAAGGATTCACTCCGGCTGCACCACCGGCTTTGGACGAAATGTAAACCTCTCTCCTACCGCGTTCCTTTGGGTGAAAACCCGAACCCACTATGCCATTTACTGCAGGAGAGCATAGATGTCTTCTTGCCGAAAGTGATGGAGATGGTGTCTGCTTTTATCGATCAAATTGCGACTGTTAAAGCAAAGACAATGGAGAAACCTCTACCGACAGCCACGACCCCGGCATCGCAAACCGAGGAGTTGGTGCCGATTGTAATAACGGGGAATTACCTCGTTCAAACATACCTTAAGAACAAGCTTGAGCTAGAATCTGTGCGAACGGCAGTTCTCGGAAATGCTTTGCGTGGTATTGCCGCGTTGACCGAGAGTGATAAAACTGAGGTGTTCGTTAAACACCAGGAGTTCGTAGAATTGACCTACCGCAGCGACAAGAATGTCCGCAAGAAGATGGATGAAATGCGAAAGCAACTAAAAGGCATTGGCATCAAATGTGACCAGCCCAGAGGTCAGGGAGAAACTCGATTCTCCAATTACAAAGTTGTTTTCAAAGAATCGTTGGAAGGTCAGAAACTAAGCCCTCAGGGGTTGAAGGAGTGGCTTGCCCGCCAACCGGCAAGGACCCGGGCCAAGCCGAAGGACAAAGAGTAACCGGTCTTCCGTAAATTAAATTCTCGCTCTTGAACCGGCCTCGGATTGTCGGCCTTCTGCGACTTGCCTGGGCTGCCCCTACCACCGCTAGGAGGCGCTGAATTAAGCCCAGTTTTCGAGTTAGGGTTGGTACTGGAGGAAAAAAGCGATCCGCGGACCGCCGGGCGGCGTTATGGACAGCTCGAATTGGCGGTTTCTTGGTCTCCTCAAACGAGGTTGTGGCGCTTTACGGCGATCTTTTTTATCGCAGCAACCGGCTAGGTTCGTTTATTTTCACGCCATCCTCCGCGCGCGCTTCGATCACCGCATTGGCCAACCCAAAGAACACGTAGAGTTGATGCCCGTTCTTGGCCAAACCGCAATACCTTACTTTCCGATGCCGGAATAAATCCTTCACGATGGGGAAGGGATGCTCCACGCACGCACGCACGGATGCCTTCATCCGCTCCACCGCTTTCAGAGCCTCCTTCACCGCGCCTTCGGCCAGCGCTTTGATCCCACCGCGTTTGCCCGCAATCCGCCAGTCAATCTGCCGTTCTAACGCCACTATCTCCGGTCGTTTCTCCACGCCAATGTAACCGGCGTCGGTATGCACTTGCGTCGCTTGCCTGGGCCGCAGTTCCGCAGTTTAGGTAACGTCAGCTACGTTCGCCACCGTCTCGACCCTAGAATACATCCGCTTCCTGTCCCGGTCCGCGCCGATGGGCGCTTTCAGCCCGAAATACCACGGATTGCCTTTCTGGGTCTGGTGCATTTCCGGATCGCGTTGCTTTCGGGCGTTCTTGGTTGAGGGCGGTGCCGCGATGAGCGTGGCATCCACCAGCGTGCCTTCCCGCAGCCACAGCCCGCGTGCAGCCAGGCCAGCGTTGAGGGCGGAGAAGAGAGCCTTGCACAAGTCGTGCGTTTCCAGCCGCCGGCGGCATTTGAGCAGCGGGGTGGCGTCGGGTATGCCTTCGGCACTCAGATCCATGCGAGCAAAACGTTAAAACGCCTGGCTGTCGTAAAGCGCGTCTTCCAGAGCCTTGTCGGTTGTTGGACTGCGGGCCAAGGCGGCAGGTCGTTGGGCATCATCCGCCGCGGACAACCCGCCCACACAACCCGCGCAGCCCATTAAACAGCTCGCGCAGCGGATCCTCCTGCTGCGACGCGACTTCCCTCATCAGCGTCAGATCCGGCGCACAGAACGCCCATTCTGCGTTACTCCCATCACTCGGATAACTTTTTCGTGTTTTTGCCATCCCCAGCTTTTCACGTATCCGGCGTAAAAAGGCCAGAGAAAGGTACTTACGTCGAAAAGGCTAACCCAACAAAGGGCATGACAGATTCTAGTCGTCCTCAATCGTCCTTAAGTGCCCTTAAGCGTCCGCAAGCGTCAGTTGTAACTAGTTGAGAATAAGGCGGTTGTGAATTGCATTAGCTTGTTCGGTGTGGCAGATTTCCGGCATATGAAAATAGAAAAACCATTGCGACAACAAGCGCAGCCGGACGGAACGCCGCCGGCAGCAAAGGCGGTCAAGATAAAGCAGGCCGCCGTTATCCTCGGGATCTGCGAGAATTCTGTCCGGCGCCTCATCGACCGGGAGAAACTCCGCACCATCCGCACCCTTCGGCATCACTTGGTGCCCGTTGCGGAAATCGAACGTTTTCTATCAGGGAAGTGAGCAAGCATCGCTGGAAAACTCTTAGCTGTGACGTCATGAACTTGCTCTACGGCCACCACACGAGGAAAAAGGGGCTTCCAAGAACGAGGAAGACACATGCCCGCCTGCCTGGCGACCGGGCTGGGGATTTTGCGGGCCCGACGGACGCGGCGAGCCCGCAGCCGGCTTCCACACCTGAACACAATAATTTTAACCCGGGAAACAAACTAAACAAACGTGCCGCTCTTCCCGCGAAATCCGGGCGCGAGGAATCGGCATAAACAAAACCATGATACGTTATGAATAGAATAAATAACCATATGAATACCTCGCCGGGGTACACACAGTTCCCGGCGGCACCGGATGGAACTCACATAGCGGCAATTGTCGCGGTCGAAGAAGAATTCGGCGTCGTGCGGCCCAAATTCGAGAACCCGGCGGAGTTCGAAACCGTCGATCTGACCAGAATCATTTGTGCGTTCAAAGATTCTGCGGGGGCACTGCATTTCGTTGCGACACAACCGATGCGGAACTCGGCCGACGATAGGTCCGCGCTCGTGCAGTTCATCCAGGGAGCGCTCGGGTCAAAGCCCTGGTTGGAAGATCGCAACTGGGACACGCAAACGCTCGTTGGCGTCCCCATCCAAATCACGATCGCCTCGCAGCAGGCTCAAAAGTCTCGTCGCGTTTACTCCAAGATTACGAATGTCGCGCCGGCGATGGCGCAATTCGCGGGTGCCGCGCCGAGTCTTTCTGAGGCCGCGGCTGCACTGCGCTCTTACCGTGAAGCGGCAGCCCAGCCGGAAGCACCCAGGATTGTGGCGCCGCCAGCAACGGGGTCACCTGCCACGACCGGGACGAGTGTTCCTCCGTCTCCGAGTCCGATGGTTCCGGGGATGCATCCCAAGGGGGCAATGGTGACGCAAACCGGTGCGGCCACTGCCGCCGTGGGATCGGCAAATCCGCAGCCTTCTCCGTCACCGGACGGTTCTGGTCAGCCGCTGGTTCCGGCGGCGGGCGGGCCGGCGGCGTTGGGGGCGCTTCCGATGTCGCCGCCCGGAGTCTCGGCGGGCCCGCAGCCGGCTTCCACACCTGAACACAATAATTTTAACCCGGGAAACAAACTAAACAAACGTGCCGCTCTTCCCGCGAAATCCGGGCGCGAGGAATCGGCATAAATAGAAAGGATGTTTATGAGCATCATAAGCAATTACATAAAAACCTCGCCGGAGTACATACAGTTCCCGGCGGCACCGGCTGGAACTCACATAGCGGTAATTGTCAAGGTCGAAGAAGAATTCGGCGTTGTGCGGCCCAAATTCGAGAACCCGGCGGAGTTCGAAACCGTCGATCTGACCAGAATCATTTGTGCGTTCAAAGATTCTGCGGGGGCGCTGCATTTCGTTGCGACAAAACCGATGCGGAACTCGGCCCACGAAAGCTCCTCGCTCGTGCAGTTCATCCAAGGAGCGCTCGGGTCACAGCCTTGGGTGGAAGATCGCAACTGGGACACGCAAACGCTCGTTGGCGTCCCCATCCAAATTGCGATCGCCTCGCAGTTGGCCAAAAAGACTCATCGCGTTTACTCCCAGATTATGAATGTCGCGCCGGCGATGGCGCAATTCGCGGGTGCCGCGCCGAGTCTTTCTGAGGCCGAGGCTGCACTGCGCTCTTACCGTGAAGCGGCAGCCCGGCCGGGAGCAATCAGGATTGTGGCGCCGCCGGCAACGGAGTCACGCGCCACGACCCGGCCAAGTGTTCTTCCGGTCCCGGGCACGGTGGTCCCGGAGATTCACCCTCGGGGGGCCATGATGCCGCAAACCGGTGCGGCCCCGGCCGCGCCGTGGCCGGCAAATCCGAAGCCTTCCACGCCACCGGGTTTCTCCGGTCAGCCGCTGGTTCCGGCGGCGGGCGGGCCGGCGGCGTTGGGGGCGCTTCCGATGTCGCCGCCCGGAGTACCGGCGGCAGTGCCGACGGCTGAGCCGACCGCGGGCCATCCCGGCAATACGCCCTTCATACCCACCGCCGAAAATCCGGATCTGGGGTTTTAGTATGGGAACTCCACCACATGCGGCGAGTGGACACTGGTACACGGTCGACGGCCGCCCGCTCCACACCCTGCCGGTGGCTGCGGGCGGCCACCGGCCAACCCGGCTGGAGGATGCGCGCGCCCTGGGGCTTTATCCGTCCGTTACCGGAATCTTGAAAGTGATCGCCAAGCCGGGACTGGAGCATTGGAAGATGAAGCAAGTGGCGCTGGCCGCCGCGCGGGGGAGTCAGAATCCCGGCGAGCATGAAGCCGACTTCGTCCAACGCATTCTGGAAGCGGGATTCGCGGCTGCCGGGACTGCGCGAAACCTCGGCTCGGACATTCATCGGGCGCTGGAGCGGTTCTGGCTCGACCAGGTCGAAATTCCGGACGAACTGCAGCGCTATTGCGGTCCGGTGGTGACTCTCCTTCGGAGGACTGTGGGGACGGTTTTAGCTGCCGAACGGGTCCTGATGAACCATCAGCATGGCTTCGCGGGAACCGTCGACCTTTGTGTCCGGACGCGCCGGGGTAATCCCGCCGTGTTCGATTACAAGGCGCGCAAGACCGAACCCGGCAAATCCGTCGTCTGGTATGACGAACACATTCTGCAAGTGGCCGCCTACGCGGCGACGGCATTCGGGGAGGAGAACCTGCCGAAGATGCACGGGGCGAACATTCTGATCTCCACCAACGAACCGGGGCGGGTGGAGGTCAAGCACTACCCGCCGGTGGAACTCGTGCAGGCCTTCGAAACCTTCACCCTCATCTGTGAACTCTGGCGGCGGGTCAATCATTACGACCCGCGCCAACCTACGCAATCATGAAGACACGCACCACCGCCCTCGCGATAGACTTCGAGACTTTTGTCGACAACGGTTACGACATCCGGAAACTCGGGCTGGATCGTTACGTTGCGGATGAGCGCTTTCGGGTTCTGTCCGTAGCAATTTGGGGCGACGCCGGCTTGGTTTACTGCGGGCCGGCCGAGGCCGCTCCCTGGGATGCCCTGCCCCGTGCGGAACGGCTTATTGCGCATAACATTGCCTTTGAGCGCGCCGTGTTAACGCGCCTGGGAAAAGATCCAGGACCGATCCAGCGTTGGCGGGATACCGCCGCCCTGAGCCGGTATCTTCAAGCCCCCGGCAATCTCGACGATGCGTCCCGCCTCTTGCTCCCGGACCTGCCACCGAAAGTTCAGATCGATCTCAAGGACAGGCCCCAGACCGACGAGGCACTGCTGAATTACAACGCGCATGACGCACGTCTCGCGTTTGAACTGTGGAAACGCCACGGCCCCCTTTGGCCGGAGCACGAGCAACAGTTGGCGGGCATGACCGCCGCCTGGGGCGAGCGAGGGGTAACCATTGATCAGCAGTACGCCCGGGAGTGCGTTGAGAAGTGTGTTTCGATCATGGAGGAAGCGCAGGGCCGGCTGCCGTGGTTTCCCCAGTACAAACCGACAAGCCCCAAGGGGGTCCGGGCCGAATGTGAGCGCCTTGGCATTCCCGTGCCGCCCCCGAAATCCAAAGACGAGGAGGGTTTCGCGCAATGGTGCTCGCAATATGCGGACCAGGCCCCGTGGGTGGTCGAGATGGGGCGCTACCGTTCAGCCAACGCCCTGAAAAAACGGTGCGAGACCTTGTTGCATCGCCTTCGTCCCGACGGTCGGGTCCGCGCTGAGCTTTACTACTGCGGGGCTTGGACGGGCCGGTGGACCAGTGCCGGCGGTGTAAATTTCCAGAACCAACGGCGCAAACCTTTCGAGGGGATCGAGATTCGGAATGTCATCATCCCCGCGGCGGGGCGCACGCTTTGCGTGGCGGACCTGGGCCAGATTGAGGCGCGCATCATCCACTGGCTGGCGGGCAACCAGCGGATGATGGACCTGTTGGCCCAGGGGTTCGATCCTTACCAGGGCACGGCGCTGCAGTTGTCCCTGTGGGATGGGCGTTCCGAGTTGAGCGAGGCCGTCCGGCAGGTGTGTAAACAGGCCGCGTTGTCGCTGGGCTACGGGGTCGGCGGCGACCGCTTTGCGGAAATCGCCGGACTGCCCGCGGAAGCGGCGCACGATTTTGTTTGGCGTTGGCGCGACGCGAATCCCGAAATCGTGAGTCTTTGGGGGCGTATGGAGAACACCATGCGCGCGCGGATCGGCCGCGATTGGGGCCTGTTGTTGCCTTCCGGCCGGATGCTGCGCTTTGGGAAAATCTCGGAATCCCTCCGGGGCGAACTGGAAGCGGTCGTCATTCGGGGCAAGTCCCCGGAACGCTTCTGGGGCTCGCGCATCGCGCAAGCGGCCACGCAAGCCTTGGCCCGGGACGTCTTTGCTCAGGGGTTGTTACGGCTGCAGGACCTTCCCGACGTGCACGTGCTTTTTACCAGTCACGATGAGGTCGTTACCGAAGTCCCCGGCTTCCGCGCCGAGGATTGTGAGCGGGACATCGCCAAGGCCCTGACCACCCGGCCCGTTTGGGCCTTGAGTCTTCCGCTGACTGCCAAGACCGCATTGCTGACGGCCTACGAAAAGGCGTGACCATGGCGATCCTGAACCTTGAACGAGACTACGCCGCCTGGTTGCAGCGGGAATGGCTGCCCAACCCGCAAGTGCATCAGTTCCTCTGGCGCGTTGCCGGCTTCTGCCGGGCGAACGGCGCCAGCCAGGAGGAGACGTTCGCGTTGCTACGCCAGTGCGCGGACCGGCACCCGGACCGCCGCGTGCCGGATGACGAAATCTGGCGGCAAATCCGCTCCGCTTGGACCGACCGGGGCGCCGACCAACCGCGCCGGCCCCCATGGCCGCCACCCGATCCGAACAAACGAGCCCGGGCCTTGTCCCGGGGGGTTACGGTTCAAAGCTGGTCGGCCGTCAGCCAACCACCACCGACCGTGCATGAAGTGATCCAAGCGTGTTTCCGCGAGACCGAGTACGTCTGCCTGGGGGTCAGTGCCAGCCGGCCGGTGTGCCGGATGCGAGAGGATTGGTTGCGCGATCCGGCGTTGGGCGACTACAGCTACCTCACGCCGAATCCGATGCGCGGGGCCATCGGATTAACCAAGGCGTCCTGGGAGGCGTCGCCGGAAGATCCTTGGGCGGAGGATCATTGGGGGCCGCGGACGGACCTGAACGTGGCCGGACGCCGCTTCCTTAATGTGGAGTTTGACCAGGATTCCCTCGACGACCAGGCCGCCTTTATTGCGGCCATCGTGCAGGCGGGCGGAATTCCCCCGCGGGCCATCACGTGGAGCGGGTCAAAGAGTCTGCACGCGTTGTTTTACGTTGGCCATTTAAGTCCGGAATCCGCGCGGCATTGGTTCGGCCTCGCCACCGCCTATGGCGCTGATCCGCAGCTTTGGACCCCGAGCCAGTTCTGCCGCCTGCCGGGAGGCTTCAACCAGGAAACCCAGCAGCGCCAGACCATCCTTTACTGGAAGGCCCCATGAATAATCACGAACCGGCCACCTTGAATCAAATTGACGCCAATGCCCTGACCGGAAAGAGCCAAGTGATTGTGCCGACGTTGTCGGGCTTGCCCGGCGCCGCATCCGGCGGAAGTAACCCGCGCGCTTTGAGTGCGGAACTTCAAACGATTCCGTTGGAGGTTCCCGATGCCGCCGCGATCGTGAACCTCGATGCCGCCCTCGCTCGTTGCACCGTGACCGTGGATGCCTTCATGGCCGTGCAGTTTCCCCCGCGCCAGCCGATTATCGGCACCTGGTTCTACGAGGGCGATCTGGGCTACACGTACGCCGATCGTGGCGTCGGCAAGACGATGTTCGCCCTGACGCTCGCCAACTTGGCAACCAAGGGGGGAGCGCTCGGTCCGTGGCAGGCCCCGGGGGGGATACCCACGATCTACGTGGACGGTGAGATGCAGAATGAACTCACCAAGGAACGACTGCGCGAACTGGAAATGCTGAACAATCCGTATCTTTACCTCCTGCATCATGAACATGCTTTCCACCAGGATCACGGCCTGACGCTGAACGTCGCGAATCCCATGCTGCAAGATGCCTTGACCCGGCTGGTGGAGGCGCGCCAAGTTCGGTTGCTCATCTTGGACAACCTGTCCTGTCTGTTGGGCAGCCTGGTTGAGAACCGGTCGGAGGAGTGGGAACCGATCAGTCAGTGGTTGCTCCATCTGCGCCGCCTGGGGGTCGCGGTCATCATTCTGCACCACACGAGTCGCGCGGGGAATATGCGCGGAACCTACAAACGGGAGGACAGCGCCACCTGGGTGATGAAACTTACGGAGGTCACGACCCCGGGTGAGGTCAACGCAGCCGCGCATTTCAAGACCACCTTTACCAAATATCGTCGCGGCACCGCCCGGGAGGCCGCCGCGCTGGACTGGCACTACATTCGACATCCGGGAAAGCCCACGGAAGTCCGTGTGTCTCAGATCAGCCTGCTCGATGATCTTGTGGATTTAGTGAATCAGGGCTTCTCCAGTTGTCGCGCGATCGCCCCCATCTTGGAGATCAGTCCATCGAGCGTGACCCGCCTAGCCAAGGAGGCGACAGTGGCGGGATCAATCCGCATCGTGAAAGGAAAGTACCTGCCACCTTCGTAGCACAAACACTGTTTCATCGAGAAACACCTATGCCCATAAACAATGAAACCGCATATCCAACTGGTTGTCTATCAGAGGGTTAACCTGTTTCACCCCTTCACGGCCTGTGAAACAGTCGCGAAACAGACCAGCACGGCGGCGCGGCGGAGTCTCACGGAGCTGCTGGCATCGGTTTTTCGAGGTCCAGCACTGTTTCACAGCGATCCACGTCTCCGGGCCTCTGTGAAACAGTGTAACCCGTTCTACTCCAATACTTTGAAACTGACTGTTTCATGTTTTATAGCACTGGTACCGATCCGTGAAACAGCCCCGGGGAACGGGGGTGAAGCCGTTGACCTTTCCCCCTTCAAATCCAAAAACGATATGATTAACGCCGTCGTAACCCCTTTCCAGGCCGCGTTAGCGGCCGAAGTCATCGCCGCCAAGGAGAATCCTCGCCAAGGACCCGGTAATCGCGAGTCGTAACGTATGCCGATTCCGCCAACAGATGTCAGATCCGGCATCCTGAATCGCCGCACGCAGGAGGCCATGCAAGCGTTCGCTGGATGCCTGCTGTTGCCGGTGCGCCCCCGGGTTAATCCCGACAGTGTTGCCGCCCCGCTTGCGCAAGAAGCGCTGGCCCGGGAGTATCGGTCCCGGCTGGCGACCCACAGCATTGCCGTGGTCTTGGGGCCCCGCAGCGGCGGCATCTTCACCATTCGTTTTGAAAATGAGGCCGACCTGGCCGCCTTCCTGACCCGCAATCCAGACAGCCGCTCCACCCTGATGACAGCCCACGGGGGTCGTCCGTTTGTGTGGCATCGCGCCGAAGTCGGCCATCGGTTCCCGCTGTGCCTGCCCCATTTGAGCGTTTTGATGACCGGCAACGTGGTGGTGCTGGACCGCGGTGATATGCGCCGGACGGATGCTTTCCTCCACCGCGCCACGCCCACCCGGGTGAACCTGGAGGATCTCGACTGGGGAGCCGATCCTGACGGCACCATCGCCGCCTGGCTCGCGAGCCTGAGGCACGGCGCCTTTTTCCGACGCGGCGGCCGCGGGCAGCCAATCCCCAACGCCCGGGCATGGCAGGCTTACCTGGCGGCGAGACTGAAGCTCACGACCGCCTATGACAGCCGGGAGCGGCAGTTCTACACCCAGGTTGAGGCGGGCGATTGGCAACCGGTCACTGATTACCAAGTGCGCGATGAACTTCACCGTCTGGTCCTCGCGGCCCCGGTCGGCAATCCCGCATCCAAATCCCTGATCACGAATGAATGGCTGGCGCGGCAGTGTGTTCGACTCAAGGCATCCCTGGCGACCCATTTGCCGCGCGTGGAAGCCCGCCTGCGCGCGTTTCTGGAGCAACACCTGGTGAAGGCACCGGGAGCAAACGTAACGAGCGCAGAACTGATCGAGGCGTTCACCACGCAGGCCCGGCAAACTGGTCAACCACGGTTGTCGCCCAAGCGGTTCAAGGTTTTGGTTGGTCGCATCCTGCGCGAAGAACCGTGGCTCGTTTGCTACTCCAAGTCCCTCCGGCGCCCGGGCGGTGAGCAGAATGGCTGGCGGGGGGTGCGGTTGAAGGCGGGGAACATGCCGGCAACCCCACCGGCCGGGGCAGACGGGGCAGACGGGGCCAAAATCTGACGCAGTTTCTTTGATCCGGGATGGATATGGCTGGAAGTGGACACGGATTGAGGTAAGCGTGACGTATGACTGATAGACCAGACTCAAACGCGCAAGGGCAACCCAACAAAGTCAACAATCTCGCGATACCAGTGGCGCCCGTGGAAGGCGCCCGGATGGCCCCGACCCCCGGCCACCCGGCATCGCCTGACAAACCAGCCGCGCCGCCCGCCGGCGACGCCTCCCCGGATACGGCCCCGGCGCCCGGCCAACCCGGACAGACTGCCGGCCAACCCTCCGGGCTTCCGCCAACGAAGCGGGAACCGGACGAGGCAATAATGCCGGAAGACACCGTTCGGCTGGCCTACGAACTCGTGCTGTATGGCGGGCGTGAGGAGGTGGTTCGGGTCAAATCGCAGTTGGTGTTGCCGCTCGCGCTGGCCGTGGAAAATCTGCCGCAAACGGACGTGACGTTTCCCGAATTGCTCGATCAAGTCATTACCCGGCCCGTGTTGGCGAAATTCCGGGCGTTTCTCCAACGTTGTTTTGCGGCGGCCGAGGCGGCCACCCAGGAGGAAGCGGCGGAGCCGCCGGCGCCGCCACCAGCGAATCCGGAGTGCAAACGACCCCAGCCCACCCCCGGCGCGCCATTCACGCTGCCGGCGATTGAGTCAAAACCGCCATTGCCCCCACGACCTAGCCACACAAAGGATTGGCCAAAATAAACAGGAGGCGGGCGCTTTCCGGACAGGGCGAGCAGGCAAACCACCCGATCCGCCAGAATCTGCGGTTCCAGTTTCATCCATTGGACACGAGCGCGAACTTTCGCCGCTTCAAGCCCGGCTTGTCCGGCTTTTCGCGCCCTTTGGTGCCGGGCATAGGATGCTTCCATCCCGACTTTGATTCGGTTGAGTTTTTGGGGTTCTCGTGCCCGCTTTAAGTTCCGCCGTGACGCTGCTCGCTGGCGCGGTGCGCTCAACCCCTTGCGCTTCACCACCGGGGGGGCACGATGCCCCCAGTCTTTCCCATCATCGCCGCACTTCCCGCGTGATCTTTTGTCTGTCTTATCGTATCCTCCCGCTCAAGCCGCCGGTGCGCCGGCGCCCGACATGATGAATACGAATGCCGTCCGCGAAACGTTCCGTCTGCTCCCGGCAGACTCCGTCGCCTACCGTTGCAATCCGCCCCACCCCGGGCGCCGGTCGAAGAATCCGCCGGAGGCGGCGCACCGCCGCTGGGCGGAGGCGATGCATAATCCGCAGTGGGGCTGGCGCGTGGCCCTGACTCACCATGCTTCCGGCGAGCCGTTGCCGGCGGCCTTGCGGGAGACCAGCATCCGTCGCGCCTACCGTTATCTGCAAGGCGCCCGCGACGAACCGATGGCGATGGCCCATGCGTTGCAGGCATCGCCCGAGTGCCAGAACCTGCGCCGGGTGCTCCAGGGATTTCTATGCGCCCGGGACATTTCGCTGGAAGGCATCGCCCTCCAACTCGAACTGGACGTCGCGGTGGTGCGGCTGTTCGAAGCGTTGTTTTTCAATGTCCGGGAGCGCGGCGACGGTTTTCGCGCCAGCGTGCTGTTTCCGGAAACGCGGATCGGCGCCGTCGTGGAAGTGGAGAAGGCCTTCGATGATCTGGAACGAACGCTGATGCGGGTCGGCCGGGATTACGGCTGGCAGGAAGTCGCCCGCCTCGCGGGTCTGATTCCGATGGAGGACGCCACCGAATCCCCCGACATCCTGTTGGCCGACATGGAGAAGACCATCGCGGCCAACGCCCGGATGCTGGCCCGGGCGGGACACCTCAACCGCAAGGACTCCCCGGGACTTCGCCAGGGCCAGGCCTTGATGCTGCGACCCAAGCCGGAGGCGGCGCGCCAGCAAACCGACGATGACCGGCTCGGCCTGGGTAGTTTTGGGATGCGGGCGGGCGTGCTGGAACACTTCCGGCGGATTTCGGAACCCGACGTTCAGTATCGGTTACGTTTACAGCAGTGGAAGCGCGCCCAGGACGCGGCCGCGCAGGAACCGCCCGCTCCAGCGTAACGCCGGTATGGCGCCATCCGCCCACGGATTGCCGTAATGCGGGGCGGAGATTGGAAGCGTTTCGTTCCCACAATCCATTCATCAATCTTGATATGACGTTTCAGGTTCCGTAACGTCCCTTGTGGGTATCAGCCCTAGCGGGGAATCTCCCGTTTGCCGGCCACGAAGTAGGGCAGGGCGGTCTGATGCTCGGGGGGGAGCGATCGCCGCGCGCTTTGCGCTTGGTCGCCGAGAAGAGACGGCCAAGGCCTGCCACGAACGATTCCCACACGCCCGCGTCTTTGCCCGCCACCGCCAGCAGAACCCGCTGGGCCTCCAAGTCCGCAAACACCGTCAGGTAGTTGTGCCCCTTCCAGCGGTTCATCTCGGCGGCCCCGACCCACACCCCGTTCTCCCCACTCCACCCGGCCCCCGGCCGGGTCCACAAGGGCCAAGAGCATCCGCCACAGCTGCGGCGCCGTAAACCCTTTCTGGCAACCCCGGCACGGCCCGCGCGGCGGCGCACAGGCAAGCGCCGATGCCAACGGGCAGACATGCAGATGCCGCCACCACCACTCCGGCGCGGGATCGCAACCCCTCACCCGCACTCCGGGCAGACCTGCCTCGCCCGGGCGGTTCAAGGGATCACGCGGCCCCCGGTTTTCCCCCAACTTCAGTCAACTCCGGATCCTTTTTGATTTTTTTCAAAAAATTTCTTGACAAGTGAAAACGAAAGTGGTAATGGCGGATCAGCTTTATCTAGTTCTTTGCGTTAACTGACGAACTGCTGTCCCGAACCAGTTGCGTCCGTTTGTACGGTTCGCCCGCAACTTGTTTCGACCCGAATACTATGAAAACACCACTATGGACCTTACTGCTGGTTGCTCAGCTTGGGGCAATTGGGGCTCAATCTGGGAGTGACGTCACGCGCGTCATCCCGCCCGGTTCCGCCCCTGACGTCTTGCGGTTTGCCGTGACGGCACGCATCGCGCCACGTATGATTACCTTGAGAACTCGTCCTTGGTGGGACAGATTACCTTCACCACGGACGGCACGCCGGTGATGACCACGACCAACGGTTACGATTTGGTGAACCGCCTCACGAACACCGTGTCGTTGGGAGGGACAGGTGCCACCCTGTCCCAATTTGATTACCGATACAACACCGCCAGCCAGCGCACGAGCGTGACGAACTTGGACGGCAGCTATTGGGTGTATGGCTATGACAGCATGGGGCAGGTGACGAGCGGGAGGAAGTATTGGAGCGATGGCACACCCGTCGCCGGGCAGCAGTTTGATTACGCGTTTGACGACATTGGCAACCGGCAGACCACCATGCGGGACCTGCGGCAGGCTTCCTATTCGGTGAACAGCCTGAACCAATACACCAGCCGCGACGTGCCGGGCTTTGTGAATGTGCTGGGCACGGCCACGAACACGGCCACGGTGAGCTTGTGGAGCCAGGACAATCTTGCGCTCTACACGCCGACGACGCGCCAGGGGGATTATTTTCGCGGGGAAATGTTGGTCAACAACAACACCGGTGCGCTATGGTTGACCATCACCAACGTGGCCGTCCTGAGCAATTACACCGGGGCGGACATTGTGACCAACATCGCTGGCAGTCTGTTGCTGGCGCAGAATCCGGAAACCTTCATCTATGATGCCGATGGCAACCTGACGAACGACGGGCGTTGGAGTTATACCTGGGATGCCGAGAACCGAATCACTTCCTTCACCAGAAACAGTGCCGCCCCGGCTGGCTCAAAGGTCAAGCTGGACTGCCAGTATGATTCCAAGTCCCGCCGGACGCAGAAAATTGTTTCAAGTTGGAACGGTTCAACCTACGTGGCGCAAAGCACGAACAAGTTTGTGTACGATGGGTGGAACTTGATTGCGATCCTAGATTCTAACTCCTCGCTTCTAGCTTCTTTCCAGTGGGGTATCGACGCGAGCGGTTCGCTCCAAGGCGCGGGCGGCGTGGGTGGACTTCTCTCCATGACAATTCACTCTGGCGCCAACGCCGGAACATATTTTTACTGTTACGACGGCAACCACAACGTGACGACGTTGGTGAATGCCACGAACGGCGCAATCGAAGCGGTGTACGATTACGAACCGTTCCTCGGTATTCTTCGCGCTACAGGCCGACTTGCATTCATCAACCCATTCGTCGGCTCGACGAAGTTTTGTGATTGGGAGACGGGCCTACTTTATTACGGCTACCGCTATTACGATCCGGACACAGGCCGGTGGCTGAGCAGGGATCCGCTCGGGGAAGAGGGAGGGCTCAGCCTTTATGGATTTGTAGGAAACCAACCGGTCACGCAAGTTGACAAACTTGGCCGAAACATCTTCAAGGGGTGCTGCAACGGTATATCCTTTAACCGACTCACACAGTGTTGCCGCTGTGGAAAGATTTACTCGAAGTTAGCTGTCGTCGGAACAGGAGTTCTCGACTGCTACCGTCCACCAGGCATGTTGGGGCATTCCTATCCTCATGCGTGGCTCAGAGTTCCAACGAGCTCGTATTCTGTTGGCTTCTATCCTGGTTCGAGTAATCCGTTCGGTGGTCCTGGTCAGCTTGATAGCCCCGACGAAGCCGCTCAAGAAACCATTGATGCTGGTATGACCACAGCTTGGTGCAAGGAGATCAAGCTGTCCCCTTGTTCCTACGATCCCGAGAGATTCAAGAAACTAGTCAAACTGTGGCGGTCTGGACCATTCTCGTACTACTTCTACGGGTTTCACGATTGTCGTCATTTTGCGAGATACGCGATCAAGAAGGCGGCGTATGAGTCGACCTACAATGGCGACTGTGACTTCCGCGGAACCTATCCGGAAAGTTTCTAACGCGTGAAGAAAAACCTGTTGCCTATGCACACCCTTTTACTTGCGCTACTCGTTTTAGTCTGCGCGTTGTTCTGGTTCAAATGGCCCCCAGCATTCTTTGAACTTCTGTCCCGCTCGTTTCTTGTACGAGTCGTTTTCTGTGTGGCGATCTTTGGTCTATCGATCGTATGGTTTGAAATCGCCATTGGGCGTCCTGCGCGCGAGCTTGTCGTTGATAGTGCTGTCAGACGGGCACTTGCACAAAAGCAAGCCTTTGATAAAGCAAAGACGAATACCGCAAGTGGAGAAGACCCGGGCGATTCTATCGAGAGCAAACCATAAACGTAAACGGGTCAGTATTGGCGACAGTCGCGTGCTGGATGGCGTGAACACGGTGGGCTATTCCTACGTTGCCAACCGCCCGTTGCTCGGCCACTTGAAACTGAGCATCAGCGCCGTGCGTTGAGGCACCAGGCTCAGGCGCCGGCGCAACCGATCGCGCACCGGGCGCAGCACCGGATCATAAATGTGGCCGGAAAGGGGTCGGTCAATAGTATCGTGCCATTGCGCGGCGGCGGACGAACGTGGTGGTGCGGCGCAACGGCAGTCCGCTGGCCAGCGGGGTTTACGCCTACGACGCGGCCTCCCGGCTGCAAACGGTGAGCGCGGGCGGAAGCAGCGCCACGTATTCCTACGTTGCGAATTCACCGCTGGTGGGCCAGATTGGCTTCACCCACAACGGCACGGGGCGCATGACGACGACCAAGCAACACGATTTCCTGAACCGGCTGAGTGCCCTCGCGTCGGGAGGGACGGGTTCCACGCCGCCCCTGATCTCCTTCGCCTACACCTACAACGCCGCCAACCAGCGCACGCAGGCGACGCTGGGGGACCTGTCCTACTGGGGGTGCGAGTACGACGCGCCGGGCCAGGTCACGAGCGGGAGGAAGTATTGGAGCGACGGCACGCCCGTTGCCGGGCAGCAGTTTGAGTATGGGTTTGATGACATCGGGAATCGGACGCAAACGAAGGCGGGCGGGGATGACAGTGGGGCGGGCCTCCGGCCGGCCGCCTACACGGCCAACAATCTGAATCAGTACACGAGCCGCACGGTGCCGGGCTTGTGAACGTGCTGGGTACCGCCACGAACACGGCTACCGTGAGCCTGTGGAGCCGGGACAATCTTGCGCTCTACACGCCGCCGACGCGCCCGGGACGGGCAAAAGCTTTTGGGTGGCACTCCGGTGTTGCGGCGGGTCAAGCCGCGCACGGTGGTGTTGTCTCGGGCATTGCCTCCGGCAACATCGTCATTCTGGCAAAGCGGGAACGAGAAAGAAAATGCCCGCGGCGGCAAGGCATAAGCCAACCATCAATGCCCAAGCCATACAGTCCGATGGTTGTGCGGGTTTTCGTTCCCAAACATTTTGGTTGGTTTCGTTACACCGTGCTGCGTTAGGGCGACGGAGATGTCCAAGCCAGGTGCTTGGCACCGAAATCGCAGACCAATCCGCACGGGGTAAAACAAAGAACGCAAGCGATTGATTGCCTCATGCGTAACATGACATCAGGAACAATCCGGAAACCACAACCCGTCGTGAGAAGCATACTATTTTGTCTGGGCTTGGGTTTCGCCGCCACCCCGGTCGCTCTTCCGGGGGCGCCGACCCATATTCCCGCCAATGATCCCAATATCCAGTACATCGGTCGGTTCGATCATTCGAATCCCGTCGTGGTCACGTTCGATTGGTCGTACAGTTGCATCAGTGCCCGGTTCCAAGGGACTTCTTGCGCGGTACAACTGGGCAACACCAGCAAGTTTTTTGAGGTGTACATTGACGGGGCCAGAGCGAGCCCGATTATCAGGACGAATCAGGGCGTGGAATCGTTGCCAGTGGCGGTGGGGTTGCCCGACGGCGTGCATACGGTGACGATCTATCGCCGGGACGAGGCGGGCAAGGGCGTGAACACGTTCCGAGGTTTCCTGCTCGACAGCGGCAAGTCCTTGGTGGCTCCGGAGGCCCGGCCTTTGCGGAAGGTCGGGTTCATTGGCGATTCGTTTACCTGCGGCTATGGCAATGAAGCTCCCTATGGTGGCAGCTTTTCCTACGCCACCGAAAATGCCGATCTCACTTACGCGGCCCGGATGGCCCGGCATTACAACGCGGATTGCATGATGATCGCGTGGTCTGGGAAAGGGATGGTGCGCAACTACGGTGCCGCCGGCCAGACGTCGCCCGATCCCCTGCCGTATTATTATTCAAGGATTTGTGGCACTGTCGCCGCCGATAATTACGCCTTTGCCTGGCAGCCCGACGTGGTGGTGGTTGCGCTCGGCATCAACGACTTCTCCACCAGTCCCAACCCGACGCCGGCGCAGTATTGCGGCGGGTACAGCAACTTCGTCCGCACGATTCGCGGTCATTATCCCAACGCGGACATCCTCTGCACTTACCTGTCCAGCATGGCGGGTGTCGCCAGCGGTTACATTCAGTCGGTTGTCAATTCGCTCGACGATCCCAAGGTGCATTTCGCCCGGGTTATTTACACGTTGGCGGCGCCAGCGGACCTGGGCGCCGCCGGGCATCCCAACGCCTTGGGACATACCAAGATCGCCAACGCTTTGATTCCGGTATTCAACAGTTTGCTGGGGACGAACTGGGGAAGCGCCCCGCATGGCACGCCGCTGGCATGGCTGAGAGCCCACGGATTCACCAACGACTTCGCCGCTGATTTGGGAAACGACGGACGACGCGCTTGCCCGAAGCGTGGCCGTGTGGGTTGTCGAGCGTTCCCGGATTGCTTTTAGAGTGGCGAGCTTGCAACGTCGGCGCTCGCGGTGAACTGGAACGCCCTCGTTGCAATCGGGCGTCGCGGTCTTTGCTTTTAGTCGCTCTGGCTGCCGCGACGGGCAGCGTGGAGATGCTGCGCATCTCCTGCCGCCGCTCGCAGCTAAAAGGAGAATCAGTTCCCGCTCGATGCTTGGGCGACGAGGGCGTTGACGACTTTCAAGACGTGCTCTTGCTGGCGGCGCGGCAGCTTGGCGACGGCTTCAAACGCCTCTTTGACTTTGCCCTTTGGCCCAGCCTTCGGCTTGGGCGCTTTGAAGTTCAGCAACTCGTCCATGCTCACGCCCAACGCCTCGGCGAGCTTGGGCAGGACTTCGCCGCGTGGCGGCTTCTCCCACTGCTCCCAAAACGAGATGTTCGACTGCGGCACGCCGAGCTTGTCGGCCAGTTGGTTCTGGCTCAGGCCCGCCGCCTTTCGCAGTTCGACCAGGTGGACGCCAAACTTGTGACTCATGCCCGGAGCGTAGCACGGGTCTTCCGGCAGCAGGATGGGAAGGAAGCTTTGCACTTGCATGGACAACAGAATACTGTTGTCTTGTGTCCAAGACAAACTGTATGTTGTTGCCCATGACATCACGCTTGACACCTTTTCCAGAACCCGGAGGACACAATGGCCTGGCGCATTCCTGAAGCGGACATCGAGCGCGTGAAGCGCAGCACCGACCTGCGGGCGCTGGTCCAGAGCCGGGGCATCGAGTTGAAGAAGCACGGCGTCAAGGACTGGATCGGGCGCTGCCCGTTCCACGCGGACAACGCGACACCCAACTTCATCGTCACGCCGGACAAGGGACTGTTCCACTGCATGGCGTGCGGCAAGGCGGGCAACGCCATCCAGTTCGTCGAGCAGCACGACGGCGTTTCCTTCCGCCATGCGTTCGAGGTGCTGGCGCACGGCCAAACCGCCGCGTTCGCGGCGCAACCGCTGACGAAGCAAAGCACCGTTCCCCGTTTGCCGTGTCCGCTCGATGCGGCGGCGGATGACGCCACGTTGTTGCGCCAGGTGACGGTTTACTATCACGAACGGCTCAAGCAGTCGGCATCGGCGCGGGCGTATCTGGCTTCGCGTGGACTCGACAGCGACGAGTTGATGGACCGCTTTCAACTCGGCTTCGCCGACCGGACGCTGGGCCTGCGCCTGCCGATGAAGAACCGCAACGAGGGCGAGACGTTGCGGACGCGGCTGGCGCAGCTTGGCTTGTGGCGCGAGAGCGGCCACGAGCACTTCAACGGCTGTATCACCGTGCCGCTCTTTGATGAAGCCGGGAACGTCGTCAGCTTCTACGGGCGGCGCGTGTCGCGTCCGGCGGCAACGCGCGGCGAGTTCAAGCATCTCTATCCGCCCGGGCCGCATCGCGGCCTCTTGAACCGCGAGGCGTTGAAGGGTGACGAAATCATCCTGTGCGAAGCGGTGTTCGACGCGCTGACGTTCTGCGCGAACGGCTTTCCGAACACGACCTGTCTGTTTGGAACGGAAGGCTTCACCGATGAACTGTGGGAAGCGTTGCGCCAGGTGCGGCGCGTTCGCATCGCTTACGACGCCGACGACGCCGGCGAGCGCGCGGCGCAGCGCGACGCGGAGCGGTTCAAGGCGCACGGCGTGGAAGTCTTCCGTGTGAAGTTCCCGCACGGCATAGACGCCAACGAATACGCGCAGAAGGTCAAACCCGCCGACAAATCGCTGGCGTTGCTTCTGAACTCGGCCGCCTGGCTTGGCACTGGCGCACGGCCACCAACGCAAACCAAGCCTGCGGCTTCGCCGCCGACCGAACCACTCAAGCACGTTGCGATGGTCGTGGATGAACTCACCGGCGAGCCGTTGCCCATCGTGGACAAGGAGTCGCTGGAAACGGGCGTCGGCTGGTCGCCGTCGCCGTTCGTTCCCGCTCCTTACGCGGAAGTCGTCGCGCAGGCTTCTTCTCTTTTAGCTGCTTCTGTTAGCCGCTTAAAACCGGACGCGGCTAAAGAGGAGAAGCCACCAACGCCCACTTCACCGACACTTGAACAGCGCGGCGACGCTTGGTTCATGGAAATCGAAGGCCGCGAGTATCGCGTCGCCGGTCTGGAAAAGACACTCGGCACGGATGCGTTGAAAGTCGCGTTGCGACTTCGCGCCGGTGAACGCTTCCACCTGGACTCGGTGGATCTGTGCCGCGACGCGGAGCGCCGGCGCTTCATCGAACGCGCGGCGGAAGAAACCGGCCTGTTGCCGGACTTGCTCAAGCGCGACGTTGCGCGCCTGTTGCTCGCCGTCGAGCAGGCGCAGGCGGAACTGGCGAAGCCAGCGGAGCACGTCGCGGCGGCGGTGACGCTCACGCCGGAGGAACGCGACGCGGCGTTGACCTGGTTGCGCGAGCCGAATCTCATCGCCCGCTTGCGCGAGGCGTTCCACCAGGCGGGCATCATCGGCGAGGAAAGCAACACGCTCGTTGCCTATCTCGCGGGCGTGTCGCGCAAACTCGAAAGGCCGCTGGCCATCATCATCCAGAGCGCGAGCGCGGCGGGCAAAACCACGCTCATGGACGCGGTGCTCTCGTTCTTCCCGGAGGAGGAGCGCGTCAAATACTCCGCCATGACGGGGCAGAGTCTCTACTACCTGGGCGAGACGAATCTGAAACACAAAATCCTCGCCGTCGTCGAGGAAGCCGGCGCGGAGCGCGCCAGCTACGCGCTCAAGCTCCTGCAAAGCGAAGGCGAACTCACCATCGCCAGCACCGGCAAAGACCCCACGACCGGCAAGATGGTGACGCAGGAATATCACGTCGAAGGCCCGGTGATGATCTTCCTGACGACGACGGCCATTGACCTGGACGAGGAGTTGCAAAACCGCTGCCTGACGCTGGCGGTGGACGAGAGCGCGGCGCAGACCGAGCGCATTCATCGCGTGCAGCGCGAGCGCCGCACGCTGGCGGGCCTGCTCGCGCACGAGCAGCGCAAAGACCTGCTGAAGAATCTGCGCAACGCGCAGCGTTTGCTCGCGCCGCTGGCCGTTGTGAACCCGTTCGCGCCGGCGCTCACGTTCGCCACCGCGCGCACGCGCAACCGGCGCGACCACGAGAAATATCTCACGCTCATTGACGCCATCGCGCTCCTGCACCAGCACCAGCGTCAACGCGGCCAGCACCTGGTCAACGGCCGCGTCGTGGAGTTCGTGGAAGTCACGCTCGATGACATCGCCCTGGCGAACGAGCTCGCGCCCGAAGTGCTCGGACGTTCGCTCGATGAGTTGCCGCCGCAGACGCGCCGCTTGCTCGGCTTCATCCGCGAGCTGATGAAAGCGAAGCGCCAGCCACGCGGCGCGAAGGCCGCTTCCACTTTTAGCCGCAAAGAACTGCGCGACCTCTGCGGCTGGAGTCTCACGCAAGTCAGCGTGCATCTCGAAAGACTCGTCGCGCTCGAATACCTTGCGCTGCGTCACGGACGACTCGGCAGCGCGTTCGTTTACGAAATCCTCTTTGACCTGGACGCGCCCGAAGCCGTCGCCCACGTCGGCTTGATGGAAGTCGCGTGCTTGCGCACGGCCACCGCGCACCACGACTACACCGCGAAGCTCACGGCTTTTTCGGGTGGGGTGTCGGGCGGAAACGGGCGGGTAACGGGGGGTGTCGAAACCACCCCGACACCCGTTTGCGCCAATGCTGACAGGGATTTGGTGAACACCTGACGGGGTAACGGGTTTGCAAATCAGGAAGCTCGCTTCAAACACTGCATCGTAATCATGGCCGCACCCAAAGGAATCAAAGCTGTCGAGTGGTTGAGCCGGCGCGCGAAAGCGCAACGCGGCGGCAACGACGCCAAGCCGGACAGCTTTGACCGTTCCGCGCCCGACGCGCTCGCCCTCTGGCGCGACGCCTACCTTGACCAGTTGCGCGCCCGCAACTACGCCGAAGGCACGCTCGAAGGCCGGCGCGACGCGTTGAAAGTCTTCCTCGCGTGGGCGAGCGAGCGCGACCTGAAACACGCCGCGCACATCACGCGCCCCATCCTCGAAGCCTATCAGCGCGCCCTCTGGCGCAGCACCAAGGCCAATGGCCAGCGCCTCGGCTGGAGCACGCAACGCACGCGCCTGGGTGTGCTCAAAGACTTCTTCCGCTGGCTGACGAAACAGAACGTCATCCTGCACAACCCGGCCAGCGAGCTTGAACTGCCGCGCATGGAAAAGCGCCTGCCCACCGCCGCGCTCACGCTCACCCAGGTCGAGGCGTTGCTCGCCGTGCCGAACGTCACCGATCCGCTCGGCGTGCGCGATCGCGCGATGCTCGAACTCTTTTACAGTTGCGGCCTGCGCCGCGCCGAACTGTGCCGCCTCGAACTCACCGACCTGAACCCCGAACGGCGCACGCTCACCATCCGGCGGGGCAAAGGGAAGAAAGACCGCGTCGTGCCCGTCGGCGCGCGCGCCGTCGCCTGGCTCGAACGCTATCTCAAGGAAGTGCGCCCGCGCCTCTCGCTGGACACGCGCACGCCGGCGTTGTTCCTCACCGGCTACGGCGACGCCTTCAACCCCGACGTGCTCTCGCGCATGACCGCCGACTGGATGAAGGCCACGGGCCTCAAAGGCAGTTGCCATCTGCTGCGTCACACCTGCGCGACGCACATGCTCGAAGGCGGCGCGGACATCCGTTACATCCAGCAGTTGCTCGGACACGAGAAACTGGAGACGACCGCCATTTACACCGAAGTCACCATCCGCCAGTTGCAGGAAGTCCACGCCCGCTGCCATCCGGCAGCGCGGCCAGTCGAACCCGAAAAACCGCTTCCGCCCGGCGCGCCGATTGAGTAATCTTCCGGCGTGGTTCAAAGCTGCTTTCCATCCTTAGCTGCTTCGCCGCTGTCAGCGGCTTCACGCGGCGCGCTCGCGCCGACGTGGACGACCTCCCCTCGAAAAACACGCGCCCGGAGTTTTTGCCGCACCCCATCGGGTCGCTTGTCACGGCGAGCGCGAGTTCGCCCAATGTTCACGCCCGGTTCGCGAGGTTGTGGCTACAGCACCGCATCGGGTCGGGCTAAATGGCCAAATAGAGATCCGATTGGGGAACTGGGCTTCCAGACCTTAACGAACGGCAAGCGCGGAAAGCGACTACGAGAGGAGTTAAACCTTTACGATTTCGTCCGTAACGACGGCTTAAATCATTTTG